>JAEEGL012580679.1_pt1 | contig 43237 bp, 40 predicted proteins | sample 9134231 | NCBI WGS metagenome assembly JAEEGL01 (sample SAMN16246548, study PRJNA631951) | gut metagenome | biome: gut microbiome; feature: rumen; material: fiber-attached | host: Bos | place: Iran: Karaj | collected 2018-10
GCAGTTCCTCTCCGACGGCGAACTGAAGGTCCAGGTCCTCGGCCGCGGCTTCGCCTGGCTCGACACCGGCACCCACGACTCCCTCGCCGAGGCCTCCATCTTTGTGGAGACCATTGAAAAGCGCCAGGGCCTCAAGATCGCCTGCCTCGAAGACATCGCCTTCCGCAACGGCTGGATCAGCGCCGCCAAGCTCCGCGAGCTCGCCGCCCCCATGGCCAAGAACCCGTATGGGCAGTATTTGCTGAGATTGTCAGAGGAAGGATAACATCTTAACGTAATAAGGCTGTCAGAAATCACGAATCACAATACGGTATTAGTATAATTAATTGCTTTTCGTGTATTTTGTAATTATCGCTAGGTAGAATCAAAAGAAATTGTCTCTATATGGGAGTGTACGAAGATAATATAATCCCTGTCAAGATTGCGAACTTGGCGGAGTACATTGCAGAGAGGAGAAGGATTTCTCTAGATCAGGCTTTGGTGTATATATACTCGAACCCGATGTACAAGGAACTATACAATGAGGGTGCAAAATGGTGGTATCTGAGTTCGGATGCATTATATGATGAGTTCGAGGAAAGGCGCAGGTCTCAGGTGATCGGGGTTTCCACAGAGGCGTTTGAATTCTATGTGTACACACTTGAGAAGTATGCGATAAGTAAGAGAATTGGTGGCTTGCAAGCTTTAGCGCTATTTCAAGAGTATGAGGCTGATGAGTTCCTGCTTAGGCATTATGATTTGCTGCACACTCAGGGCACAGGTTATGTGTTGGATGAAGTGCAACGTTTTATTGACAGGAGGAAGAAGAAATGAGACTATATCATGGATCCGTGGTGGAGGTGCGTAAGCCCAGCCTTATGTATGGAAGAAAAAAGACGGATTTTGGACGAGGTTTTTATACTACTACCCAGGCAGAGCAGGCCGAAAACTGGACAAAGATTAAGCAAGATAGGACAAAGGCTCCAAGAAGGATTGTGTCGGTGTATGAGATTGATGACGCTGTGCTCTCAAATCCAGAATTGAAGATTCGCGAGTTTCATGGCGTGGACGAGGCTTGGCTGAACTTTGTGGTCGATAGCCGGAAAGGCGTCAAACACGATTACGACCTGGTCTTTGGTCCAGTTGCCAATGATAAGGTTTTTACCACTGTAAACCTATACGAGAGCGGTGTTCTTGATGCTCCGGCAGCTATTGCTCAACTGAAGGCATATAAAACTTACGACCAACTCTCTTTTCACACAACGAAGGTTATAGGAGCATTGAAGTATATTGAGTCATTTGTCATTTATTAGTTAAGTATGTCATTTAGTCACATCATATGAATATTCTACATATTTCCGATTTCCATTATTGTGAAGAAAATCTTATCTCTGAACGTCTTGTTCAATCAGTTATTAAGGCCATTAAGGTTGGGGGATTAACGATTGATTGTATCTTGTTTACGGGTGATTTAGTTTATTACGGGAATTTGAGTAATGATTTTCACAAAGCAAAAGTTGTATTGTTTGACGCATTGGCAGATTCTCTTTGCGTAGATATCAATAATATCATAATTTGTCCAGGTAACCACGATATTGATCGGGAAAAGGTGTATCCGACAGCGGAAAATAGCTTCAAAACTGTTTTTAATAATAATCAAGCAATTAATAAGCTGTATTCTGAGAAGAACGTGGCTTTTCAGGATTCTTTACTACCCTCTGCAAATTATCTTTCATTTGAGAAATCTTTTTATAGCGCCTCAAACAATGATATTATAAAAGAATTGTATTCGATTCATTTTCGGACAATTCGTGGGCTCGATTATGCTTTTGTATGCTTGAATTCTGCTTGGATTTCTGCTTTGGATAAGAAAGGGAGCAATGATAGAGGGAATTTATTGTTTCCGACTGATGCTCTTAAAGAGACAATAACTATTGTTAAACAGAAAAAGTGTAGAAAAGTATTATTGATTCATCATCCTTTGCATTTCTTTAAGGAGTATAATGCAACGGAGATTGAGACTTTGGTGTTTAATAATTTTGACCTCCTTTTTTCAGGTCATGTACATAAAGCGCATTCGAATACTGCTCATGATGGGACTAATGGTCTTTATGCCCACGTTGCAAAGGCATCACTATCACATGATGAATCAACACAGGGGTGTTCAATAATATCTCTAAAGGATTTTGAGGATAATGAAGTTAAGGTTCGTGAGATAAGTTATGTCCCTGATTCAAATGAGTGCCATATAGGTAGTCCTGTTATCCATATAATACCTTCGGGTGAAGATAAGATTAAAGCAATCTCCTTTAGGAATTGTATTGCAAAAAGATGTTCGTTGGAATTAGATAGCGCACAAAAACTATTGCTCCTAAGTGATGACGGCGATTCTTCGGAATTTTTATCTCTCTTTTCTTTTCCGCAATTAAGAACTAGAAGTGACGACGCATTAGGCGGTCAAGAAGTGAGTGATATTCTTTTAGATGAAGAGATTTTCACATCTAAAGATAATTACTTGTTCTTGGGAAGAGATAAGTGCGGAAAGACAACACTGTTAAGATGGATTCAGATTTCATACTTAAAGAACTTTTCTCGGTATCAAGTTGTTCCTCTTTATATAAACTGTAAGGAATTAGAGAATAGAATTGATGATTCATTTGATATTATAGACGAGATAAGAAGTTACTATCAAGTTAATACCAGCAAGGCAAAAGAACTGCTTAATTCTGGATTATTTGTCTTATTGCTTGATAACTATGCGATTAATACTATTTCATCTAGTTTTTTCAAGGATTTGTTAGATGAGAATGTGAATTGCCGATTCATTGTCTGTAGTGAGTATATGGCCTCTAGACCTAGTAGTTCATACGAGATTTCTAAACGTCCTTTTAAATGTTATTACTTTCAAGACTTGAATCGTGTCGAGATTGTAAAGTATGTCGAGAAAAGAGTATCAAAACAAGAAGAACAAGAGGAGGTAAAAGAGCAGATAGTTCGTCTTTGTAAGCAAATGCAGTTGCCAATTAATTATTGGACTGTCTCATTACTTTTGCTAATCCACAAAAAATCCACTGGGCAGTACTCTCAGAGTATTTTTGAGGTTCTTGATGTTTGTGTTGATGAAATATTTGGTAAAAAAGAACGAGCTTTAAAGGGTGCAGACATCTCTTTTGATAAACTTAAGAAGATATGTGCTTATTTGGCTATGAGGTTGTTCCTTGAGCATGGCAATACTGTCTATAGCGCAACCAAAGACGTTATTATTAGCATTCTGAAATCTTTTATAGAAGAGGATGATCGTGTTGGTGTTTCTGCAAAAGATGTATTTGTCTTTTTCCTGCAGAGTGGAATCCTAAAACTGAAGAATCCCGAAAATGAGGAGTATGTTTTTAGGCATAACGGTTTTTTTGAGTATTTCCTGGCACTTAGAATGACAGAGGATAAAGAGTTCAGGGATTCCGTTTTAAGTAATCCCAATCTCTATCTTGCATTTAAGAACGAATGGGATATATATAGTGGCTTTTGTCGGAATGATGGCTCGTTCTTGAAGGAAATTGCCGATAAAACTTTTACAAGCGTTGGTTCTATATTAAATGTGCCGTGTGACCAATTGGATTCTGTTTTGATTCATAAGGGACAAGCGTATTCTTTCATTGAAGATGAGTATCGAAAGATTCTGGCAAATACCGCACTTTCATCAGCAGAGAAAGCAGCCGTAGAAGATTCTATTGACTCATTAACTTTGGATGCAGAAGTCAAACCTATAGAAGATTATATTAAAGCAGGCCTTACTCCCGATATTGTTGAGAGGTATTTATTCATTTTAGGAAGGGTATATAGAAACTCGGATGGAATTCCTAATGATTTCAAGGCACTAAAAAAATCGGTTTTTGAGAGTATACTTCTTTATTATTCAAATTTTGCTTTTTATTCCATTGATTATATTGTGATTCGTGCGGAGAATGCATTTAGAGAAAGCGGATTTGAATTCTCTGATTCTCAAGAAAAGGCGATATTAAAAATTGTTTCTGATTTTAGCCCACTCGTAGCACAAGTTTCTATGACTGATAGTATTGGTCATAAAAGTATGGCTGCACTATTAAAAAAGCGTTTGGATGGAATTCAGGACGATATTGAAAAAAATCAATATTTGGCATTTATTTTAGTGTTTGTACTTGCTGATATTGATTTAGAGTCTAGTCTTGGGTTGATTAAGAGTATCATGTCAAGAATATCGATACCAATTTTGAAAACGATGTTGTATCTTAAACTCAACTATTATATGGCCTTTAAGGCTGGTGGAAAAAAGACTTTACAGAATAATCTTAGTGGGATGATTAAAGAACAGCATCATAGTATGGATAATACTATCCCCGACAGCTCACAGCAGAAGAGTCTGTATGAGTCAAGGAAACGGTCAAACACTCAGTCATTAAAAGGCAAGTTGTGATAAACGGGTTTATTCGGAGTAAGGTGAAGAGGGAATGCTTTGGGACCATACATCATCTGTGGTTTGCAGAAAGGAGTTCTCATTCGAACCCTAATACATGTCTTAGGATAGTCCCAGAGATAAGACCAAAATACATACAGTAGTTGAAATATAGATTACAGATAAACAACATAATCCAACAATCCAAATGGCCGATATTCAGAGAATTCAAGAACGCATAGATCTCCTCACCGCCCTCATCGATGAGTTGGCTCCTCTGACGCCTGAATCCCTGGACGAACACAAAGCCATCAGAGCTTAAGCTGCCATTTGGAAATCGGAAACCGATGCTGTTCTCTAGATGGAAGTCACGGACTTCAGCCCGGAGATTGATGACTTCCACCATCGCTGGAACTTCCCTTTACGTGGCTCCAACCCCAAGGCAGACATCGCCCGCCGACTACGCAACACGAAAACCGATTTGAACCACTTCATTCGCGAGGAGCATAGGGAACCGGTTATCATGAAAGAACCAAAACCAGAACCAGAACTTTCCACATACGCCATTACCGACTTGCCCGGGTGCGCTACAACATACAGTAAACAATAATAACAATTGATATGAGTATCTTCAAAGACAAAGTCCTCCTGATTAGTGGCGGAACTGGAAGTTTCGGAAACGCTGTTCTCAAGCGCTTCCTCCGCACCGACATCAAGGAAATCCGCATCTTCTCCCGCGACGAAAAGAAGCAAGATGATATGCGTCACGAGTACCAGGCCAAGTTCCCGGATGTTGCTCACAAGATCAAATTCTTCATCGGAGACGTCCGCGACCTGGAATCCTGCAGAGCTGCAGTCCCTGGCACAAATTTTATCTTCCATGCGGCCGCCCTTAAGCAAGTGCCCTCCTGCGAGTTTTTCCCCATGCGTTCCCCTCAACTTTACCTCAACTAACTGACATTCAGTGCTTTAACCCTCTCTCCAAAGCTTAACTCGCACAACCAACGTAGCAACTACACGTACATTGGGCAACTTTGGGCACTTTTGCAACGCATCAACAGGCCTTTTTAAAGAACAAATTAAACGCGTGTTTCACAACACACCCCTGCGAAAGTCAGTCATTTAGACCCTTCGCGACCGCAATTTACAACATTTTTTTGAGCCATAAAAGCCCCGTTTCATCGAAAAAGCCAAAAAACCCAAGATTTCGAACACAATCGAACTGAACTGTCCTCCTTCACCGTCACCTGACGCCCGGACGCACCCGATGAAACAAAAGACTCCTTTCGTGAGGCCTTCCACTCAACCCTCCACTGCCTCGCAAAAACCAACTTGAAAATTCGCTCCAAAAACATATATAAAATTAATTTTTACAATTTAGTCAACAAAGATAAACAAGATAATCCAACCATCCAAATGCCCAACCTCCAAAACCTCCAAGAACGCATCGACCGGATCCAATCCCTCCTCGAGATGATATCCACCCTGCACCAGCAGGGCAGCCCCGACGCATCTCCTGAGGCCCAGACCCACTTCCTCAAAGAGATCAACGTCCTTCGTAGCGTCGTCAGCACTTGGAAAGAAGAGACCGCCCATGTTCTCGCGGAGGAATTCCCGCACTTCACCGAACTGCGCTGGAAGTTCGACAGGCATTGCAGCGCCCCGGTTCACACACAGACAGTCCTGGAAGACATTACCCGCAATCTCCAGAACGCCAAGTCGGACCTCGAGGCCATCGCCGCTGCGGTAAAGAAGCGCGAAGACGAACTGCAGAACAACGTCTGGACTCTCGTCCACCCGTTTATAGCAAATGTCGCTCGTATGCCCATGGAAGAAGGCAAGTATGCCGATGCTATCGATGCCTCCTGCCGGGCAATCACCGGACGCATCCGGGAGATGATCGAAGTCCTCGCTGGAGAATTGCTCGATGGTGCTGCACTCTTGCAGCGAGCCTTCTCGGCTGAGAATCCTGTCATCCGGTTTGACAATAGCATCACCCAGGAAGCCTACCGGCAAATCTTCACCGGTGTGCTGACAGCCTTAGGCAGAGAGGAAGACGTCACCATAGAGAATGCCATGCGTCAACTGATGGTGCTTAGCCTGTTGATGACTAAACTTGACTAATTGGAGTTATAGATAGTGTAAGCGTACCTATGGATAACCATCTTTCTGTCGACCAGCAAATCCTTGAGATGACGACAATCGTCAATTGCACGTCATCCAAGTATAAATACACCTCGCAGGGCTCCGGCTTCTTCTATTCTGAACTTGCTAAGGAGCCTACAGGCCCAATAAATGAAGAAAAGCAGTTAGGATGGTACCAGGTGTTAGGTACCTGGCTGATCACGAACCGTCATGTCGTATTTCCTCGAATAGATGGGCCAGTCAAAGGAAAGCAGATAGAAACAGTTCCTGATACCTTCACGTTTAATTTCAAGGAAGTAATTGGGGATAATGTCCAATGGATACCGGTGACATTGGGTCAAAAGGAACTGTTAGCCCGTACATTCCTGCATCAAGATGATTCAGTCGATGTGGTTGCGATAAAGATCGATGATTTATCGACAAATCTGATGAGCAGCAAAGTCCATCCTGGTATGATATCCGATATCAAGGTGACGGATAGAGATTTACCATCTTCGTCTCCGTTGACTATCGAAGCTACATCTGATGTGATTATCTGCTCGTATCCTCGCGGATTCTACGATACAGTAAATAAGTATCCTATTGTGAAATCGGGGATAATAGCTTCATCATGGGGAAAGCCTTTCAACGGTTCAAGGACTTTTTTGGTTGATTCCAATCTTTTTCCGGGATCTTCGGGAGGCTTGGTGCTTAGTAAGCCGACGGATATTGCGAGGATTAACGGAAAAGTAATGCATGCAGAGTATAAATATTATGTGTTTCTGGGTATCTACTCGGGTCAGTATAACTATGTAGTGAGTAATCCCGATGGGTCTAACAGTATTGAGCCATATGGGCTTGGTATTGTTTGGTATTCAGATTTGGTTCCGGAGATTGTCAGTGGTTCAAGGCTTCGCGGGGGAGTTGATGAACGCGTGTTATAAGAAGACTTATGGTTCTTGAAACTATCGTAAAATATCTTCCACCTTTCCTCAAAGGAATAGCCGACTCCATTGCAACCGATGGAGTCAAGGGGATTTTTACATTCAAGAAGCATAAGAGGGAAGAACAACGTGCGGCGGAGCAATTTGAAACAATACAAGAGATACGTACACTCGCATCTCGCTTTGCCTTTGACCCTTCGCAAAAAATCAGGAATCTGGCAGATACTCTATCTCCGTTGATTACTGACCTGCATGTCACATCTTGTCACTCAGCGCTTGATAAACTTCGCCAAGAAGTGCCTAATGATGACCAACGCTCACTATCCCGTATAGACTTCTACCTTGGATGCTGCTCACGATACACGAACTTCGAACAAAGCAAATCGGAGTATGAACGTGCCCGTACTGAAATGATAGGAGCCAGCGTCTATGATAATGACATAGTTGCCGCTCACATTTTTCTTTTGTGCAAGCAGAGGGATTCTAAAGCTGCTCTTCAAACTGCTGAAGGCCTGAAGGGGCACGACCGAACCAATATATGGGCTTGGGTTCCATCCTTGGTTTTTGCTGAGAATCTTGCTGATGCCTATAAGTCTCTCCCTGCAGATGTCGACTCGGAATCAATACTATTCAATGCCTGTTATCTCGGGACAGAAGACAAAACCTTAGGAATTGATGTTGAGAACTATCTTGTGAGGCTCCCGGAAACAATCACATACGAAAACATCCCGGAATGGGTATTCGACCTAACGGTATTGATGAACCGCTATATTTGGGAATGGAACCAGACGGCACTCTTTTCAGAAGAGAAACCTGGAGTTGCATGCAAAGAATTTAACGAAGCTGTTAGAAAGTTTAGGCAACTCTCCGCTAAAACCCAGTTAGGCGATTTCATTAAAAATATTCAACTCTGGTACTTGATGAGTCAATATCAGGTTACCCGGGATGAACATCTTCTGGAAGATATAAAGAACTGCGCATGTGACCCGGAATTCAAGCTTTACCGTTCTTTGGCCTATGCAAATTTCTTGGCCAAAGCAGATCATTTCGAAGAAGCAAAAGAGTACTTGATGTCTCTTGAAGAAAAGAGTGATGCTTCCGTAATAAATTCTCGCCTATTGTTCTCATTGCAGACTGTGGATCAAGATTATGCTGCGTCAGCGCTACAGGATGCTGTTGAAAACAACGTTGTATTCAATATCCCACAAATAATCTATTTGCTTTCCGCCGCCAGGAGTTTCCCGGACAAGGTTAGGCCCATTGTTGATAAACTGGTGCTTCCGGATGACAAAGACGGGAAAGCTTGTAGGCAAGTAATTTATCATTATACAGGTGGAGTTGTTGATGTGAACTATCTCTTTGAAAACAGGCACGACTTCAATCTGGCTGTAGCTCCGTATGTGGCGCTGGTATTACATGCAAAAGGATACGTTGATGAGGCAATAAAACTCAGCGAAAAGGGCATTCCTCCTGGAATCATTGATCTCCGTACCTTCATATATATTGAGATTCTACAGAACTCGCCTGCACATGCCGACAAATTGTACAAGGCGCTAGGTGATCTGCGGCGTCATGGTTTTATAGACAACTCGGGATTTCTACGGCAAGAATATGCAATGGCTGCAAGGGTTAAGGATAGCAGGACCATGCTTGATGTAGCTAAGATTCTTCATCAGAAGCATCCCAAGAATTCATCATGTTTCACCTGCTATATCTCCTGTGCGGCTGATTGCCGGGAAATTCAAGACGTCACAGCACTATCTGCAAAGCTCAATGAATATGATTTCTCGCCGGAAGAGGCTGGACAGATATTCAACGTACTCATAGTGTCCGCGATGCACGTTGAGGCTCTTGAGTTCTTGTATGGCTACATTAAAAGCCATCCCTCCAATGAGGGACTAAACATGCTTTTCCATTCTGCTTCAATCAACCCGGCCACAAGTGTAATCATCAATGAGGAATACGACACGGTATTTGACGGGGCTTATGTGCTTTATCTGCATAACGGCGAAACAAAATCAGCGGAAGTAACAAGTGCAACACGACTGAAGGTCCTTATCGGGAAGACAAAGGGAGAGGTGGTTGAAGATATTGATAGAATGAAGCGGACCGACCGCTACGAGATCATCTCTATCCATAATCATTATCGACAATTGGTTGAGCAGATTTACAAGGAGATAGGAGAAGGAAACTATACAAGTGCTACCCCTTATCACTTTACCGACGAAGAGATAAAGGGAGGTCATATTTTTGATGTGTTGAACAAAATGGTCGGGCATGACGAAGACTGGTTTGTTCAGCATAATGAGGCTTTGAGGCAGTACAAGGAAGGAGAAATGACATTGGCAGCCTTTCTTCGCGATGATGAACTGATACCAAGCCTGTACGACCATTTATTCGGCACCTTCAAGATTTACGGTATTAATTACCGTGATTTTGAACAATTGCATGAGGTAAGAAAAGAAGATGTAGATAACTTGTCTTGTGTACTGGACCTCCCGTCTCTAATTCTTCTTTTCGAACTTCAGATGCAGTACAACTTAGTGTTCCCAAGAAGGTTCATTATCTCACAAGGTACGCATCATCTGATTAAGGCGTTTTTATACAAAGAGATGAATGGTTCACCCTCATCAATTTATCAAAGTATTGATGAAGTCCTTTCCAAGATACCCGTACAAGAAGGAGAGTTATGGATGACGGTAAGACTGAAAAGACTTTTGTCTTGGATTGAACAGTATGTTGATGTTGAGGAGGCAACGGAGATATTGAATGTTGATGACCAGGGTGTATTCAGTCAGTCTGTTTATTTTACCCTTTTCTATGAAGCCCTTGCATTAGCTCAAAGGGGTGGAAGAATGTTGGTATCTCTTGATCAGAATGTACTCAAGGTATTTGCTCAATATGTACCGGTCTCGGATGTTAATGCTCTTGTTCAGCACTTTTGTCCAGGGAACTATAAAGATGTTGCCCGTTTTTTTATACGAGCGTCCATTTTTGGAGGAGACATCGACACTGAGTTTGTGTTGGAGGAATACGACAAGCACGCATTAGGACAGAAATCCTGGTTCAAGAATTGCCAAGAGAATCTGGCTTTATCCAAGGTGGCTTACAATCAAGTTATAGATATTTGTATCGCTATTGCAGGAAGACCGATTCTTACGCAGGGAGATAAATTAGTTGTTGAGTCTATGCTGCATAGTCTGTTCGAGTTGTTTGAACGAAAGCAGTCGGGGTTGATACTTAAACTAGTATTCACTAAAACCACGAATCGGGATGTTCGACTTGCCGCACAGAGTGCTTTTCAACAGGTGCATCCACTATGTTAGATATCAAAAATGGTCTAAATATATTATAAATCAAATACTTATATGTCAATTTTCAAAGACAAGGTCCTCCTGATTAGCGGAGGCACTGGAAGTTTCGGCAACGCAGTCCTCAAGCGTTTCCTCCGCACCGATATTGGAGAAATCCGCATCTTCTCCCGCGACGAAAAGAAGCAAGACGATATGCGTCACGAGTACCAGGCAAAGTATCCTGATGTGGCCCACAAGATTAAATTCTACATTGGAGACGTCCGTAGCCTTGAGTCCTGCCGCTCTGCCATACCTGGCACAGATTTCATATTCCACGCGGCGGCCCTGAAGCAAGTGCCTTCCTGTGAGTTTTTTCCCATGCAGGCTGTCTATACCAATGTGATCGGCACAGACAACGTCCTCACCGCCGCCATTGAGGCCAAGGTCAAGTCCGTAATCTGCTTGAGCACAGACAAAGCCGCTTATCCCATCAACGCAATGGGCATAACCAAAGCCATTGAGGAGAAGGTCGCCATCGCAAAGTCAAGATACTCCGGAGATACCAAGATCTGCTGCACCCGCTACGGCAACGTGATGTGTAGCCGCGGATCAGTTATACCGCTTTGGATCGATCAGATAAGAAATGGCCAGCCAATCACCCTCACCGAGCCCTCCATGACCCGTTTCATCATGTCCCTCGATGAAGCTGTCGACCTTGTTCTCTTTGCCTTCGAGCATGGAAGCAACGGCGATATCCTTGTCCAGAAAGCCCCGGCTTGTACCATCCAAACTCAGGCAGAAGCCGTCTGCGAACTCTTCGGAGGCAAGAAAGAAGAAATCAAGGTTATCGGAATCCGTCACGGCGAAAAGATGTACGAGACCCTTCTTACCAAGGAGGAAGCTGCTAAAGCAGTTGATATGGGTGATTTCTACCGCGTTCCTGCTGACAACCGCGACCTCAACTACGACAAGTTCTTTAAAGAGGGCGACACCAAGCGAGTCTTGATTGATGAGTTCAACTCTAATAATACGAGAAGGCTCAACCTCGAAGAGACTAAGGCAAAAATCGCCAGTCTTGAATATATCCAGAACGAGCTCAATGGTATCCCTAACGTCGCGAAGTAATTAATTGAGAAAAGCCTATTATGTTCAACCTAGATAAATTCATCTCCGACAGCGTAACCTTCCGTCCGACAAGTATGTTCGAGCCGGATATCAAGGCCAATGCAGAAACACTTATCCGTGAGATTAAAGGCAAAAAAGTCTGTGTCATCGGAGGTGCCGGATCCATAGGTTCCAGCTTCATCAAAGCCGTCTTGCGCTTCGAGCCCAAGAGCGTGGTTGTCGTTGACCTCAACGAAAACGGCCTCGCAGAGTTGGTGCGCGATGTTCGCAGCACCCAAGGACTCTTTGTTCCTGACGAGTTCCGTTGCTATACCCTCAACTTCGCAGACCCCATCTTTACGCGTATCTTCCGTGAAGAAAAAGGCTTTGACATTGTTGCTAACTTCTCTGCACACAAGCACGTGCGCAGTGAGAAAGACCGCTATAGCGTACAAGCACTTATTGAGAACAACGATATCAAGGCCAAGAAATTGATGGACCTCCTTTGTGAGTTCCCGCCTAAGCATTTCTTCTGCGTAAGTACAGATAAAGCTGCCAACCCCGTGAACATTATGGGTGCATCCAAGCGTATCATGGAAGATTTGGTGATGGCATATAACGACAAGTTCAAAGTCACGACAGCAAGGTTTGCCAATGTTGCCTTCTCCAATGGCTCCTTACCTGACGGCTGGCTCCACCGCTTGCAGAAGAAACAGCCGCTAGCAGCCCCGAGCGATGTTAAACGCTATTTCGTGAGCCCCGAGGAATCTGGCCAAATCTGTATGCTGGCCTGCATCCTTGGCCGTCCTGGGGAGGTGTTCTTCCCGAAGCTTGGCGAGGACCAGATGCTCACCTTTAGCAGTATATGCGATGAGTTCGTAAAGGCTGAAGGATTCACCAAGAAAGAATGCGCCAGCGATGCCGATGCCAAGCAGTATGCCTCGGCGATGGATTACGATAGCGAGACATATCCTGTTGTGTACTTCAAGTCAGACACTACCGGTGAGAAGGCATATGAAGAATTCTACGTCCCAGGAGAGAAGATTGACATGCAGCGCTTCCAGGCGCTGGGCGTCGTTGAGCAGACCGCACGACACCCTATGGATGAAGTGAATACGTTCTTCCAAAAGCTGGAGGATATCTTTGAAAAAAACGACTTCACCAAAGCTCAAGTTGTCGAAGCTATCAAGACTTTCATTCCAAACTTTGAGCATGAGGAGAAGGGAAAGAACCTTGACCAGAAGATGTAGTTGACAAATCACACATAAGCCCCAACCCCCTATGTACACAGCGAAAGTCTACCGTTTGATGATCGGATGCCTCAGCGGCACTATGGAAGAGGTGTACACCGCTACCGAAGTTGTCCGCAAATGGAACCAGCAGAAAGCAGAGGCCACGGGGAAGCTATACCTTCCCGTTGTATGGTCTTCAAAGGCTGAAGAACTAGAGGAAGTTGATGTGGTAATCGGGCTTGTTGGGAATTGGATATCCAATCCTGCTTTTATCCAGAAGTGCGTGAATCTCGGTAAGAAGGTAGTACTACTGTTCAATGATTTCCAAGACCCTCGCAATACCATTCAGGGCGAGTATGACGCAGTGGTGTCTTTTAAGCACAGCATCCACGGCCAGTGCGCTATTGCCGATTATCATGATAAGGATAGCCTTTCTGCATTGCTTAACGACACTCTGGATACCCTGTAATAGTTAATACATAAGAGTATGACTAACAACAAACCCATAGCGGTCGAATACTCCAACGCGAAGCTTAGCGTTCTCGTGGAGGAATATATCACCATGCAAAGAAAAGACTTCACCTTCAAAGGTGTATGCTCTTTCGTCCTCTACCGTGCTATGGAAGAGGAAAAGACCGTAGGCGCAGGCCTATATGAGAGCGACCAGCTGGCTCCTGCAGACTGTGATCGAGTTCGTGTAGTCTTGGAGAAGATTGAGCATGAAGGCAGGCTTTCAGTCGCGGGTGAGGATTGTTATACTAAAATAACGAACTAATAAGGCATACCTCCAATGAATTGGAAAGTCCTCAATAGCTCTTACTCGTTTGCGTGTCCTTGGCTCAAGATCCGAAAAGACCATGTTCGGATGCCTTCTGGCCAGGAGATACCTGATTTTTATGTAGAGGAGCTTCCAGATTGGGTGAATGTCATAGCAATAACAGAAGACGGCCATTACATCCTGGAAGAGCAGTACCGTCATGGAATAAAGAAGGTTTGTTTCGAACTCCCTGCTGGCGTTGTTGAGGCTGGAGAAGATCCGCTAACGGCAGCTAAAAGAGAGCTTGAGGAAGAAACGGGTTACACGGGTGGTGAATGGGAACCGTTTGGCTCCTATGCACCAAACACCAGCGGCTGTAACAATTATTGTCATTCTTTTATCGCAACAGGTGTCAAAAAAAACTCGGAACCTAAGATAGAACCTACTGAAGATATAAAACTACACTTGGTTACAAAAGCGGACCTAAAGAGATCGCTTTTTAACAATGAAATAACCGAGAGCGTAATGCAAGCACCTCTCTGGCGATATTTAGCTGAAAAATAAATACTTATATATTATGGCTTACAAAATTCCTCTTTTTAATTTGAACTTTGACGACCGCGAAGCGCAGGCCGCCTATGATACCATCAAATCCGGTTGGATCTCCACCGGTCCCAAGAACGCTGAGTTAGAACAGATGTTTATTGACCTCTGGAAGGTAAAGTATGCAGTGAGCATGTCGAACTGCACAGACGCCCTCCATGTCTGCTGCATGGTGTGTGGCTTTGGCCCTGGCGATGAGGTGATTTGCCCGTCCCTTACCTTTGCGGCTTCATGTAACTGCATCCGATATGTGGGTGCGACCCCTGTGTTTGCTGATATTGTTGGTCCCGACCACATCAATATTGATCCCGCTGACATTGAGCGCAAGATAACGCCCAAGACAAAGGGTATAGTTGTAGTTCACATGGCTGGTTTCCCTGCCAAGATGGATGAGATTATGGCCATTGCCCGTAAGCATAACCTCAAAGTGGTTGAGGATGCTTGCCACGGTCCGTTGTCAGAATATAAAGGCAAGAAACTTGGAACTATTGGTGACTGTGCTGCATTCAGCTTCTTCTCCAACAAGAACATCAGCACAGGTGAAGGCGGTATGTTCATTACCAACAACGAAGAGATGGCACAGAAGGCTCGTCTTATCCGTTCCCACGGTATGAGCACTATGAGCTACCAGCGTGCCAGTGGCCATGCTACGGAATACGACATCACCTGCCTAGGCTACAACTTCCGTATGGATGATATCCGTGCCGCTATTGCCATTGAGCAGCTGAAGAAACTCCCTGGCGACTTGGAGACTCGTATAAAGGTGCGCAAGCAGTATGTTGACCGTCTGAGCAAGATTGAAGGTGTAGTCGTTCCTTTTGCTGACAACACCGAGTTTGTAAGTAACTACATCCTTCCTGTTGTTCTACTGAACAGCAACAAGGAACGTCGCAACAAGATCCGTGAATACATCCATGCCGCTGGCATCCAGACCTCAGTTCACTATCCTGCAGCACATAAGTTCTCCACCTACAAGGAGCTTGGTGCTGTGCTGCCGCAGACGGACTATGTGACAGATAATGAGATTACCCTCCCGATGTATGCAGCACTGACAGAAGAGCAAGTCAACTTCATCTGCGACACATTTGAGAAAGCCGTAAAGGAAATCAAGTAAATGTATCAGAATAAGAAATCAGTTCTCATATTTGGCGTAGGCCCTCTTCAGAAGTCCATAATCAATAGGGCTAAACTGATGGGGCTTTACACCGTGGGTATTGACCCTGCTAAGGATGCTACCTGCAAGGATGATGTGGATGCCTTTGAGATAGTTGGTGGCCAGGACTATGAGGGTACGTGTTTAGTTGTAGAAAAGTATGGCATTGATGCTATAGTTACTGCCGCCACGGATAAGCCACTTGTAATGATGGCTCGTGTAGCGGAGAAGTACGGCTTCCCGTTCTACTCCGTAGAGACAGCACAATGGAGCACCGACAAGTTCCAGATGAAGCAGCGCTTTTTGGAAGTAGGTGTGCCTTGTGCCAAGGGTCGCTTGGTGAAGTCTGTGAGCGAAGTTGAGGACTTTGAGTATCCAGTTATCATCAAACCCCGTGACAATTCTGGCAGCCGCGGAGTGAAGCTTTGCCGTAGTAAAGAGGAACTAGAGGCTTCCATGAGCGAAGCCTTCGAGGTGTCGAAACTGGATACAGTACTAGTTGAAGAATTCATCGAAGGCCCTGAATACAGTATTGAAGGACTCCATCACGATGGCAAGTCAGAGGTTATTCAGTTTACGGCAAAGAAGACAACAGAGTTTCCTTATAATGTGGAACTAGGTCATATCCAGCCCGCAAATATCAGTGAGGAAAACAAACAACAGATACGTGAAATTGTATCCAAGATAGGTAAGGCTTTGGACTTTGTAAACTGCCCATCTCATACTGAGTTAAAGATAAACGAAAGAGGTATTTATGTAATTGAAACCAGCCCTCGTTTGGGTGGCGATTATATTACATCCACGCTTACACCTCTTTCTACAGGTGTTAATGTGGAGGATGAGCTGTTGAAGATTGCTTTGGGGCAGACCATCAATCCGGAGCCTAAACCTGTTCAGTACTCTGGAGTCCGCTTCTTTGCTTTCGAAGAAGGGAGTGTTATCAAGCATGTCCCTGACACTAAGTTTATAAAGACTTGGCCTCATGTTGTAGATTTCTCATTCAATCTCAAAGAGGGAGCGAAGGTAAATCGCATTACTTCAAGCCTGAACCGCTATGGCCATCTTCTTCTTACAGCAGGAAACAGAGAGTCAATAGAAGATGCCTTTGAGAAGTATGAAAAGACAATAAAGGAGTATTGTTCAGAAGAGTGATTTTTACTCTTGAAGGGGTTGTATACTTTATGTATAATCCCATATTTATTTATGTTTTAGGGCGTTGTTTTTGCATTTAATTTTTTATGAATAGAGAACTTGTCAGAAAAAGGAGCGTTTCTCCTTTTGCTTCATTACTAGATGTAATGAAGAAAATGGACGAGGTGAAAGTGAAATTGCTCTTCGTTTTTCAGGGAGAACAGTTTCTTGGATTAGTAACAATCGGTGATATTCAACGTGCAATCATTAAGAGTATTCCATTAACAGAACAAGTTGGTAATATTCTAAATAAGAAAAAGATCTATGCTTCTGTTGATGATTCTTTGGAGAAGATAAAAGAACAGATGCATCAGATATTGGCTGATTGTATGCCAGTTCTAGATAAAGAAGGGAATTTGAAAGACGTTGTTTTCTGGGAAGATGTTTCTGGCGAGGATGTTCGTTCTGATCGTGCTCCTATTCATTTGCCTGTTGTGATAATGGCGGGCGGTAAAGGAACAAGACTAAAGCCTATCACCAATGTTATCCCTAAACCACTGGTTCCAATAGGGGATAAGACCATCCTTGAAACCATACTTGACCAGTTCGAAGCTATTGGCTGTACTAAGTTCTATATGTCAGTTAACTACAAAGCTGACATCATGAAATACTACCTCAGTCAACTTGACCACAAATATGACATTGAGTTCTTTCAGGAAGATAAGCCGCTTGGTACCATTGGCAGCGTTTCACTGCTGAAAGGCAAAATCACCACTCCATTCTTTGTGTCAAACTGTGATAGCATTAACGAACAGGACTATCGCGATGTTTACGATTATCATGTGAGCAATCACAATGATCTTACCATTGTGACGATGGTGAAGAGTTTCAAGATACCTTACGGTGTGATTGAGACAGGTGAAGATGGTTTGATGGTATCATTGAGCGAGAAACCAGAATTAACATACCAGGTGAATACAGGCGTTTATATCCTGAATCCTAGTTGCATAGATGAGATACCTCAGGGGAAGTTCTTCCATATCACAGACTTGATGGAGAAGATAAAGTCAAGAGGTGGTCGAGTAGGCTGCTTTCCTGTAAGCGAACATGCTTGGAAAGATATGGGTGAATGGCCTGAGTATTTGAAAATGATAGACGTATTATAAGCAGTCACATTATGACAAATAGAGAGAAATACCACTTTGATGACTTTACGCTAGAGAACTACCGGCGACTCATCAAATTAGCGAAAGAGAAGGGTTTCGAGTTTGTTCTGCATAAAGATGAATTCATGCCAGATAGAAAAGATGTCATTTGGCGACACGATGTGGAATTTGAACCGGATATCGCTTTGAAAATGGCTCAGATTGAACATGATGAAGGGGTGGTAGCCTCGTATTTCTTTCAGTTGCACAGTGAGTGTTATAACCTTTTTAATATTCATTATAGGGACATTTTCCATAAGATTAAGAAATTGGGTCATTTAGTTGGACTCCATTTTGATTGCGCATATTGGCGGATCAACGATGAGAAGCAGCTAGACAAATATATAAAGTTAGATAGAGACTTTTTTGAAAGTAACTTAGAGGTGGTAGTTGATACATTCTCTTTCCATAATACAACACCCTTCACTCATAGCTGCTTGAATTATAAATATGGAGGTCTTATAAATGTTTATTCATCTTTTTTCAAGGAGCACTATAATTACTGTGGTGATAGCTTAGGCTACTGGCGTTTCGATAGGTTGGAGGACGTGCTGAACGACAGCAGTGTTAAACATCTGCAGGTCCTCACCCACGATGGCAACTGGAGCGAGACGGTTCTTTCTCCAAGAAAACGCTATATGAAGGTAGTTCGTGATCATGCAGACCGGCTGACTAAGGAACAAGCGCAGGAGTTACATGCAAACGGGATGTTATTTCCAGATGATAACGAAGACTAAAAGGGAATGACAGTAAACAGTAAGAGAATAGCAAAAAACACAGTGGCATTATATGTCAGAATGCTGCTGTTAATGGCGGTATCGCTCTATACCTCAAGGGTGATACTTGATGTATTAGGTGTAGATGACTATGGAATCTACAATCTAATAGGCGGTTTTATTACGCTATTCTCGTTTGTAAGTGGAGCATTGGTGGCTTCATTGCAGCGTTTCTTTAATGTTGCTTTGGGGAAAAATGATGATGAGCAGTACAAGAAATTGTATTCAATGAGCATCAACATATTTGCCATCTTTTCATTATTCCTGATTATTATAGGTGAGACTGTTGGATTGTGGTTCATAACTACCCAATTGAATATTCCAGAGGGTCGCGAAACCGCGGCGTTCTGGGTGTATCAATTGTCGTTGGCCTCTCTTATCGTCCATTTGTTCCGATCGCCAGACAACGCATCTATCATTGCATACGAGAAAATGTCATTCTATGCTTATATAAGTATAGGCGAGGCTGTTCTGAAGCTTGCAATAGTCTTCATGCTTCAGTCTATAGGCCATGACAAATTGATAGTTTATGTTATTTTGTATCTGGCCACAACAGTTCTTATCAATGTAGTATACTGGCTCTATTGTAGGATACGGATTCCTTTATGTCGCTTCGCCTGGATGTGGGATAAACCCATATTCAGGAGTCTTGTGTCCTTCTCTGGTTGGAATTTGTTATCTGGTGGGGCTCGAGTTCTGAAGAGTCAAGGCGATAGTTTCTTGCTTAACCATTATTACTCTGTAGCTGTCAATGCTGCCTTTGGTGTTGCTGCCCAGGTTTATAATGCCGTTAATATGTTTTTGACTAACTTTCAGACGGCATTTCGTCCACAGTTAGTACAAACATATGCTGCAGGAGAGATGGATGAGCATTACAGATTGCTCAACCGGTCAGCGAAATTCTCGTATTATCTACTGCTTTTAATTGTTGTGCCAGTGGCGTTCAACCTAAATGGCTTACTCGGATTATGGCTAAAGGAGGTCCCTGAATATACATCTCAATTCTGCTTGATTCTATTGATGGCTTATCTTGTAGATGCCATCGGAGCCCCTTTAGGTATTTCGGTAACAGCGCAGGGGAATATCAAAGGAATGCAAATTTGGTCCTCTGTTTTTTTACTGCTTGGACTTGTAGCGAGTTTCATCTTTCTGCGTAATGGTGCAGAACCGTGGATTGTTGCAGTCATAACATTTTTTGTTCATGTCGGCTTTTTTCTGGCGTATCTGTATTACGCGCGAAAGCTATGCCATGTCAGTCTTCGGGCATTGTTTCGTCAGGTTATTGTACCGATAATAGGCGCAACGATCCTGTCTATTGTCCTTCCTTTCGTTATTAGGGCGTATGGTGGACAAGGTTTTTGGGTAGTAGTAGCTAAGTGCTTTATAGATTTAGCGTGGGTTTCATTAGCGATATTTGCTCTTGGATTAGGCAAAGATGAGAGACAGTATATTAAGAGTATACTATTTGGTGTTTTGAAAAAAAGAGTATGAATGATAATAAGATTCGAGTCGCATTAGTCTGTAGTTTTTCTAATGCAAAAGTTCGCGAACATCTTCCTCTCGATGATCGTAGATTATATAATTTCGTTAGAGGCCTCTTCGGGCTCTCCAAAAGAAATGGTAAATCATACGGGGATGTTGCCGGTTGGGACACGTATATGATAGATCTCCTGCGCAAACGGGACGATATTGACCTTTATGTCATATCTGCTCATAGCGGATTAAAACGGAGCAACTGTTGTTTTGAACTGGAAGGGGTACATTATTTCTTCATAAAGTCCGAATTAGCTACGATGCTGAAGCATGTGATACCAAGCCCTTCATTGTGGCATCGGCTGAATCCTATGCGCCCGATTGTAAGAAGAATAATTAAGCGGACAAAACCAGATGTTATTGCGTTGATTGGAGCAGAGAATCCGCATATTTCTGGAACGGTTTTGGGGATTAAGGGCATTCCTCTCATTGTGAAGTGCCAAACTATCTATAATAACCCGGACCGTGGAAAGACGGGAATTGTTGATGAGAAGAATGCATATGTTGAAAGGCTGATTTTTAATGATTTGAGATATGTATCAGTTACTACAGATATGCACGAAAGGCTTTTCCGTACAATGAATAGGACTGCCATCAATTTTAAATGGGGTTTGGGCAACTTGCTCCCAGAGGTGAAGCCTTTGGAGAAAGAGTACGACTTTGTTTGTTTTGCTATGGGTATGAGTGATAAAAAAGGCTTCCCAGACGCAATCAAAGCATTGTCTATTGTTACAAAACAACATAAAGAGGTCAAATTGAATCTGATTGGTAATGCAACGAAGGAGCAGAAAGATGTATTAATCGCATTGATAAAGTCTCTAAACGTAACAGAGAATGTTGTGTTTACTCCTTTCTTCGAAAGCCAGGATGATCTGTTCCAGCATCTTCAACGCTCTCGTTTCGCTTTGTTGCCTTGCAAGTTAGATTACATCTCGAGCACTGTGCGACAAGCCATGCATTATGAAATCCCAGTTGTTTGCTATGCTACAGAAGGAACGATTACTCTTAACAAAGAGCAAGAATGCGTTTTAATTGCAAATAATAGCAATGTGGATGATCTAGCCTCACAAATGCTGGTTCTCTTAAGTAGCCCTCAAAAGGCAGATATTCTGCGCAAAAACGCAAAAGAGTATTCTTTGCGGTGGAGTAATGATGCTGAGAACTCTCAGCAAATGGCAGACAACTTTAGGGCTGTGATCATGAACTTTAAATATGGTACTCCAGTTCCGCAAGAACTGCTTTATATCCCGACTGAGAATGCATAAACAAGAGATTAAGATAGACGAAATCATTGCTTTTCTGGGCGATGAATTGATACGAGTAGAAGGAACTGTTAGTGATGCCTTCATCGATAATCTTGCCGACGTTGAGCATACGAATGAACATACGCTTGATTGGGTCATTCCTACAAAACAGGACAAGATCCCAATCATCGAGCGTAGCAAGGCTAAAGTTGTTCTTGTTGACCCTGAAGTGCATTATACTGAATCCATGCGGCAAAAAGAGAAGATACTGCTTTACGTTGAGAGCCCTAAACGAGCTTTAGCAAAAGTGGGTAATAGATTCTTTGTGAATAAACTTGCTCCCGGTATTCATCCTACAGCGATTATTCATCCTGAAGCCAAATTAGGGAATAATGTGTATGTCGGTGCCTATAGTGTTATTGGACATGCAATAATTGGTGATGGATGCATTATTGATAGTTGTGTCAAGATTAATGATAATGTCGTGTGTGGAAATAATTGCATAATCAAGTCAGGTGCCGTCCTCGGAGGAGAGGGATTTGGTTTTGAAAGAGACGAGTATGGTAACTTGTTCCGTTTTCCTCAGATTGGGAGACTAATAATTGGTGATGATGTGGAAGTAGGTGCTAATACTTGTATAGATCGCGGTGCTCTTTCAGACACAATTATTGGGGACCATACAAAGATTAATAATCTATGTCACATAGCACATAATAACAAGATTGGAAAGAATGTAGTAATTACAGGTTGCGTTAACGTTTCTGGCTCCAATGTGATAGAAGATAATGTGTGGATTGCGCCTAATGCTACTATTCGTGGATTTGTACATCTTTCTGAGGGCTGCACTGTCGGTATGGGGGCTGTAGTGACAAAAGACATCCCTTCTGGTGAGACCTGGGTTGGAAACCCTGCACATAAGTTGGAAAAGAAGTAAAGAATGGGATATGCATATTAATTTATTCTTAATACCGTTCGTTATTATCCTTGGTCTGTTATATGGACAAAGGGATAGCAGGCGTAACCGCTTGAGTTATATCGTGTTTTGCAGTATTGTCTTCCTTTTTATTGCAGCAATGCGCAGTCCGGAATGGATGGCGAATACATATAATATTGATACGCTTAACTATCAAGGGTATTTTGAGGATACCTTTGATATGGATTGGAGAGGGTTTTGGAGTACTTTTTACATGAGGTATTTCATGGGAGCCGATGAATATGACGTTGGTTTTGTGGCCCTTAATAAGTTCATTAGCCTTTTTACGCATGAATTCTGGGTTTATTCCCTCCTGGCAGACTTGCTTTTTTTTATTCCATTCGGCATTATTCTTTACCGATATACGACGAGTACTCGCCAGATCATGTTTGCTTTTGTCTTCTATGTCTCATTGGTCCAGATTTTTTTCTTTGGCGGAGCAAGGCAAATGTTTTCTTTGGGATTTGACCTAATGGCTTTATTATCTATCATAGATAGGAAAAAACTCTTGGCTATTGTTTTTTTCTTAGTGGGCATAACAATTCATTTTTCATCGTTTTTGTTTGCTATCCCTCTTCTCATGATCTGGTTTGGAATAAAACCAAAGACTCTGAAGGTCTTGCATTTACTTTGCTTCATTGTTTTTCCGATAGTTCTTGTTTTCCCAAAGGAGATGATTACTTTTATGGGAAATGCAGTGGGAATGGAGAAGTATGCTGAATATGGTAAAGGAGCAATTCAAGGCGGTTCTGAGACTTTTATTTTCTTGATTGAAACGCTGTCCCTTTTTTGTTTGCTAGCAATTAAAAAGAAGGACTTGCAAACTAATGATAATTATCGATATTTTTATGTTATGGCACCACTGTTGACTTTTTTTGCACCGTTAATAATCAGTAATGGTGCTATGATAAGGGTGTCATTATATTATCATATATTCCTTGCTCTAATAGTCCCATACGCATTAGAATGCGCCTTTGGTAATAATAGTCGGAGGTTTGCATATCTTATTGCTATTTTGTTGTTATCTGTTTTTACACTATCAGGAGGAGGTATGACTTACTATTTTTTCTGGCAACTTTAGGCTCGTTATCAATATATAAAGTAGTTATAATGATAATATAGTTAACTAATCATGACAAGAGTCATAACTTATGGAACATACGATCTATTGCACCAGGGGCACCTCAACCTGCTCCGTCGTGCAAAGGAACTGGGAGACTACCTGATAGTGGGTGTCACCAGCGATAGTTTCGACCGTGGCCGCGGCAAGCTCAACGTGCGCAACAATGTTTTAGAGCGCGTTGAGGCTGTGAAAGCCACTGGGTATGCAGATGAAGTAATCATCGAGGACTATCTCGGACAGAAGATAGATGATATCCAAAAATACGATGTGGATATCTTTGCCATCGGTAGTGACTGGGTAGGGAAGTTTGACTATCTGAATGAGTTCTGCAAAGTGGTTTATCTGCCTCGTACAGAAGGAATATCATCAACGATGCTTCGTGAGGAGAGTCAAACAGTTTATCGTATAGGTGTTGTTGGTACTGGCCGTATTGCCAATCGCTTTGTTCCCGAAACCAAAGTGGTCAATGGCGCTCAAGTAACGGCAGTGATGAACCCAAACAAGGAGTCTGCTGAGAGATTTGCAGAGGCGCATGGGATCACAGCCTATACTGATTATGATGCATTTTTACAGTATGTGGATTTAGTATATGTGGCTTCTCCACATCTAACTCATTATGACTATGTGAAGAAAGCATTGCTGGCAGATAAGCATGTGCTTTGCGAGATCCCCTTTGTGTTATCTAAGGAGCAAGCTCTCGAGCTATATAAATTAGCGGAAGAACGAAACCTTGTATTGTTGGAGGCTAGCAAGACGGCTTTCTGCCCTGCTTTTGGACACATAGTAACTCTTGTTAAGAGCGGAATCATCGGTGAGGTGGTGGATGTGAAGTCGTCTCTTAGTAAGATGGTTCCTCCTCCTACTCGGGAACTTGATGCTGCACAGGCAGGTGGGGCAATGACAGAGCATGCCCCGTTGACATTGCTGGCTATCATAAAGCTTCTTGGAATTGATTGGAAGGATGTTGATTTCCATAGTAAGATGGAGAATGGTGTAGATATTTACACGAAGGGTGTTATTAACTATCCACATGCTACATCTTCTTTCACGCTGGGAATCGGTGTTAAAACTGAGGGTAATCTAGTTATCTCTGGGACTAAAGGTTACATCTATGTGCCTTCACCTTGGTGGCTCACTGACTTCTTTGAGGTACGCTACGAAGATCAAACGAAGAACAAGAAATTCTTCTATAGCTATGATGGAGAGGGCTTGCGCTATGAGATTCAGGAATGGCTCTCAATGATTGTCAATGAGCGCAGAAGTTGTTATAAACTTCGTCGTCGCGAAAGTGTAGCCATTGCAGAGATTATTGAGAATTACAGAAATCACGAGAACGTAACGATATTATGAGACGAGCATTGGTTGTTGGTGGCGCAAACGGGATTGGCCTTAGCATTGCAACAGAACTTGCAAAGCGAGGGGATGTAGAAAAGGTGTATATTGTAGATAAAGCACCATTAGCGGAAGAGTTTCAGAATGCAAAGTTTGAAGGCTTTCAATTTGACCTCACCAATGAGGATTACTCCTTCTTTGACCGTTTTGGTGACATTGACACGATGATGATAACGGCAGGATTTGGCATGCTTTCGCTTTTCAAGAATGTGCCGGAAAGTCATATTATGAACTCGTTCAACGTTAATACCATACCGGTTCTTCGTCTTATTCACAGATTCTATGAAAAGCTTGAAGCGAAGGAGGATTTCTATTGTGGTGTTATGGTGAGTATTGCTGGATTCATGTCTTCTCCTTTCTTTGCGGTTTATGGGGCCACCAAGGCGGCACTTAAGATCTTCATTGAGAGTGTGAATGTAGAACTAATGAAGAACGGATCATTCAATAGAATCCTTAATGTGAGTCCTGGCTCATTGAAAGGGACTTCATTTACGGCCGGCAAGACAGATTTGAGCATTACCGCACCTATGGCCAATGCCATTATTGAGCATCTGGAGGCAAAGGGTGACCTCTTTATCCCGCAGTACGAAGAGGTTTTCAAGGATGTTTTGGATCGTTATTATGCGGACTTTCGAGCTGAGGGAGAGCACTCCTACGATTATAAACTAAAAAGTGGTAGAATAAATAAATAGCAATAATATAGTCAATGTCTTCTGTCGTTAACCTTGTAAAGCAATCTAGTTTACTGTATAATGTTTACTATTATATAGGTAATGTCTTTATTAGAGTTTTAAAACTATTTGTGCGTCCTGATTCAAAGCTCATAGTGTTCAATAGCTTTGGCGGAAGAAAGTATGATGATAGCCCCAAGGCGATTTATATAAGAATGCTAGAAGATTCTCGTTTCAACGATTTTAAGTTTGTTTGGGCTTTTATTGATCCGTCAAAGTTTTCAATACCTAAAGGTGTTGTTGTGAAGGTTGATTCTTTAAAATACTATATTGCTGTCTTGAGAGCGCGAGTATGGATAACTAATACAACAATGACAAGGGCTCTTAGCTTTGAGGGTATTAATACCTTTTCTCTTAATACATGGCATGGATCAGCAATAAAGAAAATCGGTAGAGATGCTGCAGGAGATAGTACTTTTGTGTCTAAAGGCAGAAGCGGTTCTGATGTTTATTTGGCGCAAGGTGAGTATGATAGAGCAATATTCTCTCGAGCTTTTGGAATTACCCCAGAGAGGATTAAAGTAATTGGGCTTCCAAGGAATGATGAATTAGCGGATGAGAGTGCTCAAATAAAGAAACAGATCATACAGAAAAGTTTATCTATTCCTCCAGGTAAGATTGTGATTCTATATGCTCCGACTTTCAGAGAGTATGTTAAGGAGGGGGCAGATTGTGTTTTAAGAATTCCCATTAATTGGGAGAGTTGGGAAATGGCGTTAGGTGATAAGTATGTTTTGTTAATGAGAGCTCATCATGCTGTTGTGAAGTCTTTAGATATAAAGGAAAACAGTTTCATCAAAGATGTGTCTTCTTACCCCTACCTTAATGACCTAATGATAGCATCTGATATGTTGATTTCTGATTACTCAAGTATTTTTTTTGATTATGCAATACTAGGAAGACCAATGTTCTGCTTTGCATATGATTATGATAAATATAACGAAGAGAGAGGGTTGTATTTTGATATAAGGAAAGAACTAGGTGATGATGACATTACCACAGAAGAAAAACTACTTTCTGCAATAGTAGGAATGGATTTGACTAAAAGGGTTGAAATAGCAAAAAGTTTTAGAAATAAGTATGTTCAAAGATATGGAAATGCAGCACTCGATTCATTAAACTTAATATCGAATGCTATTCAATAAAACAGTAACATGAAAGTTTTAATACTATCAGTTGACCCATGGTGTCATAATAATAGCTTTGGTAATACATATTCCAATATTTTTGGGAGGATTGAGAATATGGAGATTGCTCATGTTTACTTATTAGATGGCCTCCCTGATAAAGAAAAGAATGTTGTTAGTTACTATCAGATTCCAGAGAGCAAGGTCATAAAAAGTGTTTTTAAACCACATTGTTATAAATATAGTGTGGGCAAAAAGGTGCTCCCGATAACAAGAGAAGCCAAGGTGGCTATAGCGTCTTCTGAAGATAATAAAAAGAAAAGTGTTTATAATAGACTTTTAGATTTTGGCAAACAACATCATTGGCATGTTATGTTTGCTGCGAGAGAGGCGGCATGGAGAATTGGGAATATTAACTATGAAGGTTTGTTCTCTTTTATTGAGCAGTTCAACCCAGACTTGTTCTTGTTAGCATACTATTATGTCTATAATAGTAATCATATAGCGCAGCGCATAGCAGCTAGATTTGATGTCCCAATGGTAACGGTAATGATGATGGATCACTATTCATTGAAACGTGTATCATGGAATCCATTTTTCTGGCTAGATCGATTTGCAAAACGTTCAGTTATTCGCAAATTGGCTAGCAGGTCAGAATTGTTTCTTGTTATTTCAAAGAAACTAAAGGAAGAGTTAGAGTGTGCCTTGCATGTCCCTTGTCGAATTCTTTACAAGTCGCCTGATGAAGATAGAGCATACGAAGAATACAAAGCCGGTGGTGAATGTATTAAATACCTTTTTACTGGTAATATTTATGCCAATAGGTGGAAGACCTTGACTATGCTTGTGAATGAGTTGAAAAAACAGGGAGGAGGAAAACTTGACATATATACTGCCACACCGATTTCAAAAGATATTGACAATGCATTAAATGTTGATGGAGTATCAAAAATTCATGCTCCTGTTAGTCAGGAAACAATTATTGAGCTCCAAAATAAAGCAGATGTTCTCGTCCATGTAGAAGCATTTGATAAGTATAACAAAATGTTGGTGCGGTGCGCAATCTCTACTAAGATAATGGATTATTTAAGTGTAGGCAGATGCATTCTTTCAATAGGGCCATCAGATATCGCATCAATGGAGTATCTTTCGGAGAATGATTTAGCATTGTCAGCTGGAAACCAGAATCAGTTAGCAGAGATTATTAAGAGAATCAATGAAGACCGTTCGATTATTGGTAGATATGCGGAAAAAGGGCGTAATTATTCAACTCGAACTCTTAGTTCTTCAAAAATGAGGAGAGCACTATACAATGATTTGCAGCAAGTAATTGATAATTACAAAACACGTGGTGAAAAATGAAAAGCGAATCATTTGGAAAGAAGAAGATAATAAGAGTGACAACAATTCCGCAGTCCTTAAGAGAGCTATGCTACGGAATGTTGAATGAGTTGTCTAACCAATATGATGTAATTGGCCTTTCGTCTCCGGGAGAAGCTTTGGCGGAGCTTTCACGGCGAGAAGGAATAAGAGTAATCGCCGTCCCAATGGAAAGGCATATCTCTTTAAATCAAGACATCAAATCTTTGTGGAAGATGTGGCGGGTGTTTAGGGAAGAAAGACCAGATATGGTTCATTCAATGACACCTAAAGCGGGAATGATATGTATGGTTGCAGCATGGATGGCGAGAGTGCCGGTTAGAGTACACACTTTCACTGGTCTGGTATTCCCAACATCGACTGGTTTTAAACGCAGATTGCTAATGTTTACGGACTGGCTGACTTGCGCCTGTGCTACTCACGTTATACCAGAGGGGGAGGGAGTAAAAAATGACTTGCTTAACAATGGAATTACAAAAAAGCCTATTAAGGTTCTGGGGTATGGAAACGTCAAGGGAGTAGATATGAATCATTTCTCTCGAAGAGAAGGTGTATTAGGAAAGATGAAAGAACTGAATCTTCGGGATGAAAGCAAGTTTACATTCTTGTTCGTAGGGCGAATTGTGCGAGATAAGGGCATTAATGAACTGGTAGAAGCTTTCGGGCGTATTCACGAGCAATACACTGATACACGCTTATGGCTTGTCGGTTCTTTTGAAGATAAGCTTGATCCTGTTCAACCAAAGACGAGAGAGATGATTGATAGCCCAGATAGCGGAATCGAAGCCGTAGGTTTAAAACGTGGTGATGAATTGCTTGCCTATTATGCCGCTGCAGACTGTTTTGTATTGCCTAGTTATCGTGAAGGGTTCCCCAACACAGTGCTTGAAGCTGGTGCAATGGACTTGCCTTGTATAGTAACCGATATAAACGGTTCCCGCGAAATAATTGTTGAAGGGGAGAATGGCGCGATAGTCCCCTCTAAAAGCACCGATGCATTATATGAAGCCATGTGGCGTATGCTGAATGACAACGAATGGCGTGAATCGTTAGCAGGTAATGCACGACGCATAATTGCTGAACGCTTCGAGCAAGGGTATGTTCGTCGCTGTTTGTATGATTTCTATAGTGAAGTACTTAATTCGTAATCTATGTATAAGCATTTCTTCAAACGAGTACTGAGTTTCTCTATAGCCTTAGTGGCTTTATTGCTTATAGGCTGGTTTTTGATTATCGTGGCTATATGGTTGCACTTTGCCAATAAAGGTGCAGGAGCATTCTTTACTCAAGACCGTCCAGGGAAAAATGGAAAAATATTCCGAGTAATCAAGTTCAAGACAATGACTGACGAAAGGGATGAGAATGGGAAACTACTGCCCGACGCTCAACGGCTTACTAAAGTTGGCCGATTTGTACGAAGTACGAGTGTGGATGAACTCCCTCAACTTATTAATATTCTTAAGGGAGATATGGCACTCATTGGGCCAAGGCCGCTTTTGCCCGTGTATGTAGATCTTTATACGCCAGAGCAAGCCCGTCGTATGGAGGTTCGTCCTGGTATTACGGGATGGGCTCAGGTGCATGGCCGCAATCATCTTAAACTGAGCAAGAAGTTTGAATATGATGTGTGGTATGTGGATCATTGCTCTCTTTGGTTGGATATTAAAATAGTTTGGATGACAGTGGTAAATGTGCTGAAACGTTCAGATGTAGGAGAAGGTGGAGAGGATATGAAGGACATTGACGATTTAGGCTTCCATGATCGTATACATAAAAACGACAAATAATTGTATAATGATAAATGCGTTAGTATGAAGACAAAAATAATTATGATTGGCGGAAAAGGTACCGCCGTTGTTATTGCGGAACAGATAATCGATGCAATAGAAAGATTCAATTATCCCGCGGAATTAATCGGTTTCGCCTTTGATGATCCAGAAATGACAGAGGTACTGGATATGCCCATTCTCTGTCATTCATATGAGGTCTATGAAAAGTATGGCAAGTACGATGATGTGAAGTTTATTTATCAGTTATATAGACCTGATTTGATACGTGTTCGCTCGGAATTGCGTGATAGCTTTAATATCCCCATAGAGAAGTATCATAATTTTATTCATCCTACCGTATATGTTGCACATAGCGCAAAAATGGGTTATGGAAATGTGATTTTGGCTAATGGCGTGGTGAATAGTCATGCTGTGATAGGCAATCATAATACTTTCAATTCGGGAGATTTGTTAGGTCACGACACGATAATTGGTGATAGTAATTTCTTTGCCGCTCAAGTCTGTATCGGCAGTGGCCTGCATATCGGCAATATGAATTTTGTGGGTTTAAATAGCTGTTTACGTAACGAAATCACTTTGGGCGATGAATGTGTTGTGGGAATGGCTTCTAACGTAACAAAATCGTTACCCGATAAAGCTGTGGCTTATGGCAATCCGGCGAAGGAGAAAGAGAAGTTGAACAACATCATTAGATAGGAACGGAAATGAATCAGTCAGTATTAGGATTATACTTTGAAGAATTCGAAGTCGGGAGCGAGATAATGCACTCGCTCTCCAAAACCATCTTCGAGAGTGATAACAACTTCTTTAGTCTGATGACGATGAATCATCATCCGGTTCATACGAATATGGACTATGCCAGTCACAACCAACATGGGAAGATCCTCGTGGTCGGTACACTGGTTTTCTCACTTGCAGTAGGAATCACAGTTCCCGACGTGAGCGGAAAAGCCATTGCTAACCTTGACTACGAAGGAATCAAACACCTGAACCCCGTGTTCATTGGTGATACAATCTACGTGCGTACCAAGGTTCTTGATAAGCGGGAATCCAAGAGTAAGAATGACCGTGGAATTATTTACGTTGAATCCATAGCATATAATCAGAACGGGGTTGACGTCCTGTCCTTCAGGCGTCATGTCCTTGTAAAGAAAAGAGATATTTAAACAACCTTTTTATGAACGAAAATTACCTTATGCGCAGTTTGATGTTTGTCCCTGCGCACAACCAGAAACTGTTAGACAGTTCTGTCCGTCGTGATGCTGATGTCCTCCTGCTTGATGTTGAGGACTCGGTGCCTGTGTTTGACAAGCAGTTGGCTAGGGATAACATCAAAGCCTTCGTCCAGCGGGACGACCTTAATGGCAAGCTGATATTCCCTCGTATCAACGATCGCGAGAGTGGAGAGTTGCTGAAGGACTTGACGCAGTTGACTGTTGAGGGTGTACATGGTTTTATGTATCCTAAGTCAACCAAGGGAGAGGATATCTACTTTGTAGGTAAACTTCTTGAAACCATCGAGTATGAGAAGCATATTCCCATTGGAACCTTCAAGATTATCCCTCTCATTGAGACGGCTGGTGCAATCGTAAATATTAAAGATATTTGCACGGTTTGCCCGAATCGTGTGGTCGCTGTAGCCTTCGGATGCGAAGACTATGTGACTGATATCCGTGGCAAACATGATGATGAAGGGCTGAGTATCTTCTACGCACGCAATGCTATCGTAAATGCTGCTCGCTTTGCCGGTATTATTCCTATTGATACTGTGCATATCAAAGTCCACGACCTCGAGGATCTTGAGAAAGAAGTTATCCTTGGAAAGAAACTAGGTTTCGATGGAATGCTGGTACTCAATCCTAAGGAGCTTCCTATTGTTCACCAATACTATTCTCCTTCCGAGGAAGAAGTGGCATGGGCCACCGAGATGGTTGAACTCGCAGAAGAAGCTGTCCGTGAGGGCAATGGAGTAGCCGTCAAGGATAACAAGTTTATTGGCCCGCCTATGGTGCGTATGGCAAAGAACATCCTTGCCAAGCACGACAAGATACAGTGGAGAACCCCCCAGGAGTAAGGAATGCGTCCGCTTAACTTCGTCAGTGCAGACGAGGCCGTGAGTATAGTAAAGTCTCACGACCACATCCATATCAGCAGTGCAGCACATGTGCCTTTTATCTTGATAGAGGCACTGTGCCGCCGTGCTGACGCGGGCGAGTTAGAAGACATCTATTTCCATCATTCCTACACCGAAGGGCCGGCATTGTATGCTGATCCAAAGTATCAAGGGATATTCATAGATCAGGCCTTCTTTGTTGGACCAACGGTCAGGCCCAGCGTTAACCTTGGTATTGCAGATTACATCCCTGTTCATTTAGCTGATACGCAGAAACTCTATCGCTCTGGAGCCGTAAGGTGTGATGTGGCTATGGTTTCTGTCTCCACTCCAGGTATGGGTGGATATGTATCTCTTGGAGGTTCTGTGGATTGTTCTGTGGCAGCTCTTGAGGTGGCAAAGACAAAGATTGCAGTAGTAAACCGGAATGTTCCACACACTTATGGTGATGCTCTGGTACCAATAGATACATTTGACTATTTCGTTGAGGATAACCGGCCTTTACCGGAGCATCTTTCAATGATTCCTTCTGAGATTGAAAAGACGATAGGAAAGAATATTTCAGAGCTTATAGATGATGGATCCTGTCTTCAGTTGGGAATTGGTGCTTTACCGGACGCATTGGCATTCTTCCTTAGGGATAGACGAGATCTGGGCGTCCATACAGAAATGTTCTCTGCCGGCGTTCTGGAATTGATGAAGATGGGTGTGGTGACAGGGGCAAAGAAGAAGATTGACAGAGGCCGTGTTGTTGCATCATTCCTGTTGGGAACAAAAGATTTCTATGACTATGTGGACTTTAACCGGAGTATCCTGATGATGGATATTGGATATGTGAATGATCCGTATATCATTGCCAGAAATCCTAACGTGGTTGCCATCAACTCTGCTGTGCAGATGGACTTGACGGGACAGATTTCTGCAGATTCTGTGGGTACGCGTATTATATCTGGAACTGGTGGGCAGCTGGACTTTGTAAAAGGGGCAACACTTTCTGAAGGTGGAAAATCTATTACAGCATTTCCCTCCAGGGCTAAGAATGGGCAGAGCAAGATTGTTCCTATTCTTGATGACGGGGCGGGCGTTGTAACTCCGAGACCTGATGCTCATTGGATAGTAACAGAATTTGGTGCTGTTGATTTGACCGGGTTGTCGTTGCAGGAGAGAGCAAAGAGAATAATCAGTGTAGCACATCCAGAGGATCGCGAAAGCCTTGAGCGTGCTGCTTTCAATCGATTTGGTAATCATTTCGCTCTTATAGTGTAGAATGATAGAATTCGGATCGGACTTTCATTATATTGATTCGGGAAGTCATTCAGATAATACTCTTAGCACTTTCTTCCCGTCCGCAAATTACTATGCGGACGGAAGGCAAGCGTTGATACATTTATACCATAGCCAGGGCTGGCAAAGGCTATGGGTGCCGGAGTATTTCTGTTATGACGTGATAGCTTCATTGCGTGAGGCAGGATTGAATTTGTGCTTCTATGCTGATTTTCCGGGTTACTCAGATGACAACAGGACATTGGAAGCCATACAAAGAAATGGCTATTTTAAGTCCAGTGATGCCGTACTGAGGGTTAACTATTATGGAACGCGATCATATAGAAGTCCGGAAAGGCTTTGGGTAGCAGCCATAATTGAAGACCATACCCATGATCTTATTGGTGGGTGGGCTATCAATAGTCACGCGGATTGGTGCATAGCATCACTGAGGAAGACTCTGCCTGTTCCTGAAGGTGGAATGCTTTGGTCGCCTGTCGGCCTTAAACTCCCTCCGTCACCACTGTCATTAGAAGACAATGAACAGATAGCCTCAATTCGTTGGTCCGCTATGAAGTTAAAAACGCGGTATCTGGCAGGAGAAACAGTTGAAAAGGCTTCATTCCGTTCTGGTATTATCGATACGGAAGAGTTTTTTGACCGGGCGCCAATCTGCTCATTGGATGCAGAAAGCCAAGGGTATCTAAAAAACTTTGATATTCGTGCGTGGTATAACCAGAAGCGAGAGAATTGGGAGGTCTTGCGGGATATTAAAAGAGATGGAGTGAGAGTAATTGTGCCAGAGAGCATGGGATGCTATCCTTTTTCGCTTATTCTACTATTTGATTCTCAATCAGAACGAGATCGAGTAAGAAAGAAGTTGATAGAGCATCAGGTGTATCCGGCGATATTATGGAACATACCAAGTCCTACGGAGGGTGAAATATTTGAGTTCTCGAGAGGGATGTTATCTATCCACTGTGACGGAAGATATAATGCTGAGGATATTCAGCAATTGAAATCAATCATTGAATCAATACTATAAACTTTGATTAAGCTATTTAACTTGTCCCAATCTGAGGAATGGGACGCAGTAGTACGCTCGTTCAGTGAGTATGACGTATATTACCTTAGTGGATATGTGAAGGCTTTTCATATTCACGGTGATGGAGATCCGTTCCTGTTGTATTACGAAGGGTATGGGTTAAGGGCTATCTATGTGTATATGCGAAGGCGTACAGCCATAGAAGGCGAGTATGATTCCGTAACGCCTTACGGATATGGTGGTGTGCTATTTGAAGGTGATGCCTCAGAAGAAAACAAGGCTGCATTCTGGAAGGATTATCTGGCCACCATGGAGCAGGAGCATATTGTGGATAACTTTGTTCGATATCATCCTGTACTAAGGAATGCCGAACCCATGAAGTTTATTTCCAACGTGATAGACTTGGGCAAGACCATCGCTATGGACTTGGCTTCGCCAGAGGTGATATGGGACAATATCCATAGCAAGAATCGTAACATGATTCGCAAGGCTGAGAAAAACGGTATTGTGATTGAACACGGTCAGGGCTTGGACTTGTTTGAGAAGTTCATTGAGATATATAATGCCACGATGGATAAAGACCATGCGGAGGAGTATTATTATTTCAAGTTGCCTTTTTATGAATCTATACATAACGACTTGCGTGACAACTATGAAATGTTCTATGCTGTTTATGAAGGACAAATTATTGCGATGTCGATAATGATATTCGCCAACGGTAGAATGAATTATCACTTGAGTGGTTCGAACATAGAATACAGGAATCTTGCTCCTTCTAATTTGCTTTTGTACAAGGCTGCATTGTGGGGTAATGAACAGGGTTTTAAGACTTTCCACCTTGGAGGAGGGGTCGGTTCCGGAGAGGATAACCTTTATAAGTTCAAGGCAGCATTTAACAAGGTGTCGGATTATCAATTCTCTATAGGGAAGCAGGTTTTCAACGAAATAGTATATAATAAATTGGTGGAGATAAGGAGAAGAGTAGATACATCTTTTGATGATAATTCTCGCTATTTCCCTTTGTATAGAGCATAGAAACGAGTTTTAGATAGCCTATGATTGTTATAAAACCAATGGGGTTTCTCGGTGTGCTATTCATTGGCCAATTTTTGATGGCGCAATCTGTCTGCCGTGTGTCTGATTTTGGGGCTATAGGAGATGGCGTTACAAATGATATAGAAGCATTACGAAAAGCATCGTTATTCGTGTGTCAGCAAGGTGGCGGAACTGTTGTTTTTGAAGCCGGCAAGACATATTTTGTTAAACTTGAGGAGGTTAGCGACGAGCGCCCTATTCAAGGGATGCAGGAGAATGCCACCATCATGCGTTTTAACGGTTGTAACAGGGTAAGAGTAGAAATGAATGGTGCAACCATCTCCCTTGCTCCTAATCACCGTACTGAGTATGCATTTTTCCATTTTATGAATTGTGGACGTTTTACAATCTCGAATGGAACGTTGATTGGCGATGCTCTGGAACACGATTATTCTGATATTGTTCGCTATGGCAAACAAAAGAAATCAACTCATGAATGGGGATATGGCATTTTAGTGAATGGATCGAGAGGCACAATTTGTAATATGAATATCTCCAATATGACGGGAGATGGAATTAAGACCGGTAGTATCTGCTTGAAAGGCGAGGGAACTTATCACTCTTCTGTGACAATTGAGGATTCTGAAATCTCGTTTTGCCGCCGCAATGGGCTGTCGATTCTTTCTTCGTTAGGTACTACGGTTTCAAATGTAACGATACATCACATCGGGACTTATGAGAAAATAATAGGGACTGCTCCTCAGGCGGGTATAGACCTTGAGTATGAGGATGGAGTAGGAGATACAGGAAGTGTTATTATAAAGAACTGCAGGATAATTGATTGTACACAAAAAGTAATATCGGCTTCGAATTCGACTCCTCCAAATCCGAAGAATCTTGTCATTGAGAATTGTTATCTGGAAGGTTCGGATTTTCAAATTGCAAATACGATTCCAGGAAAATCGATGACTGTGAAGAATTGCACGGTTGTCAATTGTCCGATAAATATGGGGAAAGCTATTGTTTCAAATACTTCTTTTCAATTGCGCCAGAGTGTGAATTATGTTTCAGGAGGTGATTATCGGCATTGTTCGTTCCGCGGCATCCTAGGTGGTTTTGACACCAATCATGGGTGTACTATTACTGGAACAAGCTTAACCCCGGTAAAGTTTACCGATTGTAGCTTTTCTGATATTCGAGCAGCCAACAATAAGTCCCCAGTATATCAGGGCTTCTCTGCATATCACTTCCCTTTGAGAGCATCTTTTTATCATTGCCATTTCTCAAATTGTTCATTTGTACGGGGGAATCCAGAGAAGGCTTCTACCTTCCAATTTTACAACTCGGATTTGTCAGATGGTTGCATGATCTATAACGAGAATGATGATATACCCGTTACTTTCTCAAAATGCACTTTAAAGGATGTGTCTTCTTTCCATACACAAAAAGGCCGATTCGAGTTTAATCGTTGTATAATCATTCAGGATGATCCTTCTGTTTCTTTGCCAATTTTGCTGTTTGGTAATAATACGCTAAAGCGTTGTACGGTACAAGATAATGTGGGGTACCCACCTTCAGCGCAGAGATTCGGAATACATTCGTATAAGGTTGAAGCTACACGTTGTAACTTTGAGTTCCAAACAGAAAGTCCTTTAACTGAAGGGCTGATATTAGACCATGGAACAATACGCGGACTATCAAAAAACAACTTTAAGGGAATCGATAAGTCTATCAGGTTCAAATGAATCTGCAAAAGGTTGCGATATTTAATCAGAGTATAAACATAAATTTAAATATATGGCGAAACGTATTTATTTGTGCTTGGCTCATATGAGCGAGGCCGGTCTTGAACAGAAGTACATTCAAGAAGCATTCGATACAAACTGGGTGGTTCCCCTTGGCCCCAATGTTAATGCCTTTGAAGGGGATTTGAAACAATTCGTTGGTGAAGGCAGAGAAGTAGTGGCTCTTAGTGCTGGTACAGCAGCTGTTCACCTTGCGCTCTTGGCTTGTGGTGTTGGTCCTGGAGATGAAGTGGTTGTTCAAAGTTTTACTTTCTGTGCTTCATCACACCCAATTACATATTTGGGAGCGACCCCTGTCTTCGTGGATTCCGAGAAAGAGTCTTGGAATATGGATCCGGAATTGTTGGATGAAGCGATTAAGGACAGAATTGCTAAGACCGGGAAGAAACCAAAGGCCATTGTTCCGGTGGCTCTATATGGTATGCCGTACCAAATCGATAAGATTATGGCCATTGCAGAGAAGTATGATATTCCTGTGGTTGAGGATGCAGCAGAAGGATTCGGTAGCCGTTGGGAAGGACGAGTTCTTGGTACCTTTGGTAAGTTTGGCGTGCTCTCGTTTAATGGCAACAAGATGATTACCACCTCTGGTGGTGGTGCTCTGATTTGCGAGACTGTTGAGGATAAGAACAAGATTATGTGGTATTCTACCCAGGCGCGTGAGGCTTATCCTTACTATCAGCATGAGGCTATTGGCTATAATTATCGTCTTTCCAATGTGTGTGCAGGTATAGGCCGTGGTCAGATGACGGTCGTTGACGAGCATATTGCCCACCATAAGAAGTTGAAGAACCTGTATAAGGAGTTGTTGAAGGATGTGAAGGGCATTGAGGTACATGATAACCCTGATGAGCGTTATGATAGTAATTTCTGGCTTATTACGCTGACCATTGACCCCGCATTGAAAGTTAAAGGTCAGGAGAATGCCTATAAGACAGTTGTTCAGGGAGCCATTGGTGGGGCTGCCGGCGTGGTCCATGCTACCGATAATGCACACACCGATTGTGAGCCTAATGATAACGTTGAGGCTATGCGTATGGTGCTGGACGCTGCTGATGTGGAGGCTCGTCCTCTTTGGAAGCCTATGCATAAGCAGCCGGTGTACAAGAACGCTCCTGCTTATGTGAATGGAGTCGCAGAGCATTTCTTCAAAGTAGGATTGTGTGTGCCTTCAGGACCATGTGTTTCTGAGGAGCAGGTTCGGTATATAGTAGACTGCATTAAAAACGCTATTGTTAAGTAAGCTGTTTTCATTCAAGATCATTATCTGTGCGTAAGCTAGATAAGAACACAGAGGTATTCTTTGCCTTATTGAGAGCCGGTCTCTGGGAGAAGGATGTCCAAATCTTGCCGTTTGGCGAGATTGATTTATCCGTCGTGCAACAGCTTGCTGAAGAGCAATCTGTCGTAGGACCGATAGCCATTGGATTAGAGCATGTTACGGATACCAAAATGCCGAAGAAGGACGTGCTTCAATTCATTGGACAGACGCTCCAGCTGGAGGAACGAAACAAGGCAATGAATTACTTTATTGGTGTCATAGTTGACAAGATGCGAGATGCAGGTATCTTTACGACCCTTGTAAAGGGGCAAGGAGTGGCCCAGTGCTATGAGAGACCTCTGTGGAGAGCTTGTGGGGATGTGGATTTCTTGTTAGATGAGGAGAACTATTCAAAGGCCCGTGCTTTCCTAATTCCACTTGCGATATCAACAGAAGTCGAAGAAAAAGGACGTCTCCATCAAGGAATGACCATCGACCCGTGGGTAGTGGAGTTGCATGGTACGATGCATACGGGTATATCCAAACGTATTGATAGTGAAGTTGATAAGGTACAACAGGACATATTATGGAACGGTGGAGTCCGGGTGTGGGATAATGATGGCGGAAAAGTTTTCCTCCCTAGCCCCGACAATGATGTAATCATTATCTTTACCCATTTCATAGATCACTTTTATGTTGGAGGCATCGGACTGAGGCAGATTTGCGATTGGTGTCGGTTGCTTTGGACATATAGATCTACAATTGACGTTGCCCTTCTGGAAAAGCGTGTAAAAGCAATGGGGCTTATGACTGAATGGAAGGCCTTTGCCTCTTTTGCCGTGGAGTATTTAGGTATGCCCGCTGAGGCGATGCCTATGTATTCAGATTCGGCACGTTATCTCCGAAAGGCACATCGTATTTGTCGCCTCATTATTATGACCGGTAACTTCGGCCATAATAAAGATGAGAGTTACCGCTCTCGTTATCCTCGAATGGTGGGAAAAGTAATCACATTCTTCCGTCGCCTGGCCGAGTTCATACGAATTACATTAATCTTCCCGAACAATGCGCCGGGTTTCTTCTTGACATATGTGGGCAGAAGGCTTAATGCTACATTATGAAGGATCTGAATTGGCATGAGCTTTGGCTATATATTCTAATAAACATCAAGAGCCTGTTTCACAGTATCCCGCCCCTTCTAATTGTCATTCTGGCAATTCTATTATTGGCAGGTTTGGTACTGGTTTTCTTTAGGAAAGGAGTAGAGCATAAGAGGAGGTTTGTTTGGCTGCTGCTCTTGGCTGAATATGTTGTTTTGATTTATTGCACAATTGTATTCCTTCGCCCTTTGCAAGAGTTCAGTGCAATAAACTTCAGGCCTTTTTGGGGCTTTCATGCTTTTCTTACCGGTCAAAACGCAGTGATGGCCGAAAAGATTATGAACCTGGTAGTGTTTGTGCCAATAGGAGCGCTGATAGGAGTGGCTAATAGGGGGCTCAAGTGGTATCATGTCCTATTAATCTCTGTGCTGTTGTCTGTCTCAATAGAATTCTTCCAGTTTGTCCTTAAAAGAGGTTACGCCGAACTTGATGATGTAATTCATAATGCTTTAGGGGCAGCCATAGGATTCGGTCTTTATAAGGCAATAGCATGCATTGTTTGTTCTGTACGTTCTATCAAGAGTTGTAAAGCTAAAGTTGTATAATAATCCACGGAATAATGGCATATAACAAAAGATTAGAAATATCCCAGCGTGGCATAGAGATGCCCGCTTCGCCTATACGCAAACTGGCTCCTTTTGCATACGCTGCAGAAGACAGGGGCGTAAAGATATACCGCCTGAATATCGGTCAGCCAGATTTGCCCACACCACAAAAGGCTCTGGAAGTGCTAAAACAGATAGACAGAACGACATTGGAGTATAGTCCTTCACAGGGGTATCGGTCACTTCGTAAGGCGCTGGTGTCGTATTATGAAAGATACCAGATCAAGCTTAATGCTGACGAGATAATCATTACCAGTGGTGGTAGTGAAGCGGTACTGTTCGCTTTCCTGAGTTGTCTGAATCCGGGTGATGAGATTATTGTTCCGGAACCGGCATACGCCAACTATATGTCTTTTGCGGTTTCTGCAGGGGCCGTTATTCGCACGGTGGTTACGACTATAGAAGAAGGCTTCTGCCTGCCCAAAGTGGAAAAGTTTGAGGAGTTAATTAATGAACGGACAAAGGCCATCCTTATTTGCAATCCCAACAATCCGACGGGGTATCTTTACACGCAGAAGGAAATGAACAGGATACGGGATTTGGTGAAGAATTACAACCTGTATCTGTTCTCTGATGAGGTGTATAGGGAGTTTATCTACACAGGTTCGCCGTATATTTCTGCCATGCATTTGGAGGGGATTGAACAGAACGTTGTTCTAATTGATTCCGTATCTAAACGCTATTCCGAGTGCGGTATTCGTATTGGAGCCTTGATCACCAAGAATGAAGAGGTGAGGAAGACCGTGATGAAGTTCTGTCAGGCCAGACTTTCGCCACCATTGATTGGCCAGCTGATAGCAGAGGCCTCGATTGAAGGAACAGAACAGTATTCCCGTGAAGTGTATGACGAGTATGTAGAGCGGAGGAAGTGTTTGATTGATGGCGTAAATAGAATCCCGGGGTGCTATACTCCCGTTCCGATGGGCGCATTCTACACGGTGGCCCAGTTGCCAGTGGAGGATACCGAGGATTTCTGTGCGTGGTGTCTTCAAGAGTTTTGCTGGAAGGACGAGAAAACACCAGAAGACATGATTGGTGAAACCATTATGATGGCCCCTGCAGCAGGATTTTATTCTACACCAGGAATGGGACGGAATCAGGTGCGTCTGGCTTATGTGCTGAAGAAAAAAGACATTCAGAGAGCCTTGTTCTTGCTTGAGAAGGCGTTGGAGCAGTATAAGAGCGTTAAGGAGAGATGATTAAGGACTTCTTGAAAGCGGTTTGGCAGTTTTGCTCATACCTTCTCTTTACTCCGTCATGGGGAAGCAAGAGACGAAAGGCACAAATGGAGTATGAGGATATGCTCAATAGAGCAAATAGATGCAAATGATAAACAGTAATCTATCATTGTCATATGACGGTTATTAATCAAGTTATTCTTGATAATCTGACAGCGAAGGCCAAGGAGTCTCCGCGGCTTCGGATGAATCTTGATCTTCGGAATGGGCCGGAGGATCAGTCGCAGAGGATGCTCAATGCGATTGAGCCGGGGAGTCCGATGCCTATTCATCGGCATAAGTATTCGTCAGAGACGGTGGTTTGTCTGCGGGGTAGACTAGTGGAGGAGTTCTACGATGATCTGGAACGGATGTGTACTGGTGCTATTGAGTTGAGTCCGGGTGGTCCTATTGTGGCCCTCAACATTCCGGCTGGGCAGTGGCACACGGTTCGTGCATTGGAATCGGGTACTGTGCTTCTTGAGTGTAAGGATGGTCCGTATGAGCCGTTGGGGGAGGAAGATATCCTGAGATAAAGATATAATTTGAGAAACTGATTGATATGAAGATACTTGTTACTGGCGCAAAAGGTTTTGTGGGTAAGAACCTCTGCGCGCAATTGAAGAACATCCGGGACGGCAAGGCCCGTTGCTATGGCAATGTGACGGTCTCGGAAGTGTATGAATATGATTTGGATTCTACTCCAGAGGAGCTGGATGCGTGGTGCGCATCGGCGGACTTCGTGTTCAATCTGGCGGGGGTGAATCGGCCGCAGAATCAGGAAGAGTTTATGGCGGGCAATTTCGGTTTCGCCTCAACGCTGCTGGATACGCTGAAGAAGCATGGAAATAATTGCCCAGTGATGTTGTCAAGTTCGCAGCAGGCCTCGCTCACTGGACGATTTGGGAATTCGGAGTACGGCCGGTCGAAGAAGGCGGGGGAGGATCTCTTCCTTCATTATGGGGAGGAGACTGGTGCTCGGGTGCTGGTATATCGCTTCCCGAACTTGTTTGGCAAGTGGTGTCGGCCGAATTATAACTCGGCCGTGGCCACCTTCTGCAATGCTTTTGCGAATGATTTGCCGTACACAGTGAATGATCCGTCGGTTGAGCTGGAACTGCTGTACATCGATGACCTGGTGGATGAGATGATTGCCTGTCTTCGTGGGGAAGAGCATAAGTGCGAGTTTGAGGGGTTGGATGTGATCCCTTCTGCATCTGGGCGGTACTGCTATGTGCCTGTGACGCATAAGGCGACGCTGGGGGAGATTGTGGATCTTCTGAAGAGCTTTGCCGCGCAGCCTCAGACGCTGATTGTGCCGGAGATTCCGGCGGGCTCGTTTGCCAAGAAGTTGTATTCCACGTATCTTAGCTATCTGCCGGAATCGAAGGTGGCATTTCCGTTGAAGACAAACTCTGATGCTCGGGGTACATTTACTGAGCTGGTTAAGACCCTGAATTGCGGGCAGTTTTCGGTGAATGTTTCGTTGCCAGGTGTGACCAAGGGCCAGCACTGGCACAACACCAAGTGGGAGTTCTTTATTGTGGTGTCTGGACGCGCGCTCATTCAGGAGCGTAAGATTGGCACAGATGAAGTGTTGAACTTCGAAGTCTCCGGCGAAGAGATAAAAGCCGTCCACATGTTACCAGGATATACGCATAATATCGTAAATTTGTCAGACACTGAGCCGCTTATCACCCTGATGTGGGC
>JAEEGL012870016.1_pt1 | contig 43237 bp, 43 predicted proteins | sample 9134231 | NCBI WGS metagenome assembly JAEEGL01 (sample SAMN16246548, study PRJNA631951) | gut metagenome | biome: gut microbiome; feature: rumen; material: fiber-attached | host: Bos | place: Iran: Karaj | collected 2018-10
AAGTTACGAAAAGAAACGAAACGTTTCGTATCTTTGCAGGTATGTTACGTGAGAAAACGGTTTTCGGCCCCATCTATAGCCGCCGGCTCGGCCACTCGCTGGGCATCAACCTGTTACCGCAGGAGGGGAAAATCTGCAATTTCGACTGCATCTACTGCGAATGCGGCTGGAATGCCGACGGACGCGGCGATACCCGCATCCCCACGGCGGCGGAGGTCCGCGGCGCGCTGGAGGAGAAGCTCACCGCGCTGATGCTGGAGGGGGCGCCCATCGATTCGATCACCTTCAGCGGTGACGGCGAGCCGACCCTCAATCCCGAATTCCCGCGCATCGTGGACGATACCCTTTTCCTGCGTGACACCTACTATCCCCAGGCCAAAGTATCTGTGCTCTCCAACGCCACCCGCGTGCATCTGCCGGAGGTTTTTGAAGCACTGCGCAAGGTGGACAACCCCATCCTGAAGCTGGACGCGCCTACGCTCGCGCTCGCTGAAAAGATCAACCGTCCCGCGCCGGGTTACGACGTGGAGCAGGTGGTGGCGGCGCTGGAAAAGTTCGAGGGTAACTTCGTGCTGCAGACCATGTTTCTGCGCTTTCCGGGGGTGTTCGATTCCTCGGATCCCGAGCTGCTCGGAGGGTGGATGGAGATCGTCCGCCGGGTTCACCCGCGTGAAATCATGGCCTATACCATTGACCGTCCCACGCCGCAGGCGGGGCTCGAGCCCTTCACCGTGGCGGAGATGCGCGCCCTGGTGCAACCGCTGCTGGATGAGGGATTTACCATTCAAATCAAAGGCAAGGAGGCCCGATGAGACGCTCGCTACTCGCCGCGTTATTGCTATGGCTGCTCTCTACGCTACCAGGCAGGGCCGACGACTTCGGCTCCTGGCACTTTATCCAAGCTACCAAGTCGCTGGCCAGTAGCGGAGCCTACCTGGGCTTTCGCGCCGAGTATCGCGACTGCAACCACTTCTCCGCCACCGAGCGCTGGTTCCTGCGGCCCATCGTGGGCTACCGCTTTACTCCGTGGCTCAAAGGGGAGCTGATGTACGATTTCATGCGCAAGCCCGGTGACGTCCAGATCCACCAGGGGATTGCCGGCCTGACGGCCACGCTCCGGCAGGGACCCCTGTCGGTGTCGCTCCGCGAGCGCTATCAGTACTCCTGGAACGCCACTGCCGGCACTGCGCGGCACTACCTTCGTTCCTACCTGAAAACCGCCTATGTGATTCCCGAGAGCCGGCTGACGCCCTACCTGGCCGTGGAACTCTTTACGTGGAGCGACTGGGTCAAGACGCGCCACTACGCCGGATGTTCCGTCCGTCTAAGCGCGCAATGCGCGTTGGAGGTTTCCTATTTGTATCATACCTTTGCATCGCAGGAGGCCTCGCATATCCTGGGCCTGGGATGCCATATCGCACTATAACCCATTATGGAAGAGAAGAAAACGAAATTGAACAAGAGTCTCTCGCCCATCAACGTGTGGGCCCTCGCGCTGGGCTGCATCATTGGCTGGGGGGCTTTTGTGATGCCGGGCGACAACTTCCTGCTGAACGCCGGTCCGGCCGGGGCGGCTATCGCCCTGGCGCTGGCCTCCGTGCTGATCCTGATCATTGCGCCGAACTACCATTACATGATCAACAAGTTCCCGGCGGCGGGGGGCGTGTTTACCTTCACGCACAAGGCGTTCGGACGCACCAACGCCTTTATCTGCGCTTGGTTCGTCTGCCTTTCGTTTCTCTCCATTGTGCCGCTCAACGCCACGGCGCTGGCCCTGGTGGGGCGCAACCTGCTGGGCGGGATCTTCCAATTTGGATTTCACTATACCATAGCCGGTTACGAGGTCTATCTGGGCGAGCTGATCCTGGCTGTGACGGCGCTGGTGCTGATTGCCTGGATGAGCATCCGCGGCGTGAAGACCGCCGGCATTTTTCAAACGGTGCTGGCCCTCTCGCTGGTGCTGGGCGTGGCCGTGATTGCGCTGGCCGCGCTGATTTCGCCCAAGGCCTCCTGGAGCGCGCTGCAGCCCGCTTTTGCGCCGGGTGTGAGCCCCATGGCGGGCATCCTCGCCGTGCTGGCCATCACCCCCTGGGCGTTCCTGGGTTTTGACACGGTGACCTATGCGGCGGAGGAGTTCAACTTCCCGCCCCGCAAGGCGCGCTGGATCCTGATCTTTTCCATCCTCTTCGGCGGACTGGTCTATGTGGTCTTGAATACCGTGACGGCCGCCGTAGTGCCGGATGGTTACGCCTCTTGGAATGAGTATATTACAGCCTCCAAAGGGCTGAAGGGAATCGCCTCGCTGCCCACCTTCAACGCGGCCCGCGAGCTGCTGGGAACGGCCGGTCTGGTGTTCCTGGGCGTCGCCGTGCTGGCGGCCATCCTCTCGGGTATCATCGGCTTTTATATGGCCACCAGCCGCCTGCTCTACGCCATGGCGCAGGCACACTATATTCCCGGCTTGTTCGGGAAACTCCATCCCCGCTTTCAGACGCCTTCCAACGCGATTCTGTTCATCATGGTGGTCTCCATCATTGCGCCTTTCTTCGGGCGCACGGCGCTGGGCTGGATTGTGGATATCTCGGCGCTGGGCGCGGCCATCGGATTCGGCTACACCTCTGCCTCCGCCATGCGGTTCGCCTGGGAGGAGGGGCGCCGCTGGGTGGTGCTCTCGGGCTTCCTGGGGCTGCTGATTTCGGTCTTTTTTGCCGTGATTCTGCTGGTGCCGATTCCCGCCTTTCCGGGCTCGCTCGGCAAGGAGACCTTCCTCTGCCTGGGCATCTGGACGGTCCTCGGCATCCTGTTTTTCCTCTTTGCCAACAAAAAGTTTATCGGGTCATGAATCTGCTGAAGACAGCCCTGGACGGGGCCTATATTCTGGAGCCGCGTGTCTTTGAAGATGCGCGGGGCTATTTTTTTGAGAGCTTTTCCCAGCGCGATTTTGATGCGCTGCTCGAGCCGGTTCTGGGGCGGAAGGTAACCTTTGTGCAGGACAACGAGTCGGCCTCCGTCTATGGCGTGGTGCGCGGCCTGCATTTCCAGAAGCCGCCCTTTGCGCAGGCCAAACTGGTGCGTTGCGTGAGTGGCCGGGTGCTGGATGTGGCGGTGGATATCCGCCGCGCTTCGCCCACCTACGGGCAGTGGACGGCCGTGGAGCTAACCGGGGAGAATCACCGGCAGTGCTTTATCGATAAAGGCTTTGCGCACGGCTTTGCCGTGCTCTCGGAACAGGCTGTGTTCCAATACAAATGCGATGAGTATTACCATCCGGAATCGGAGGGCGCCGTGGCGTTTGACGACCCTGCGCTGGCCATTGACTGGCGGATTCCGGCCGGGGAGCGGATTCTTTCCGCGAAGGATCTTAAGCATCCGCTGTTGGCGGATTTGGAGGCGATTTTCTGATGCGCAGGATTCTGGTCACCGGTGCCAACGGACAGTTGGGTTGCGCCCTGCGGCTGGCGGCTGCAGGAAGCGGCGACAGCTGGCTCTTTACAGACCTCGCCGATGCCTCGGACGAGACGCTGGCGCGGCTGTTGGTGCAGGGGGGACCCCAGGTGGATCTCGCCACGATGCGGCTGGATGTGACGGATGCGGATGCCGTAGGCAAGATGCTGCGGGACAATGAGATCGATATCGTCATCAATTGCGCGGCCTACACGGCTGTGGATGCGGCAGAGGAGCATCCGGCCGAGGCGCATTTGCTGAACGCAGAGGCGCCGCGGATACTGGCTGCGGCGGTGCGGGAACGGGACGGGCTGTTGGTGCATATCAGTACGGATTATGTCTTTGGATCCCGTGACGCCTCGGGCGTCCGGCCGAGCGGCTCCTCCGACGCCTCGGGCGTCTCGCTTCGCTCGGACGAAAAAGTCCTCGCTTCGCGAGCGCCACTCGGCGCTCCGGAGCCGCTTCGAGAAACAGATGTCCCAAGTCCACTCGGCGTGTATGCAAAGACCAAGTTGGAAGGGGAGTTGGCTGTGGCAGAGTCTGGCTGTAAGTATATGATTCTCAGAACGGCGTGGCTTTATAGCGAGTTTGGGAAGAACTTCTGCAAAACCATCTTGAGGCTGACCGCTGAGCGGCCGGAAATCCGCGTGGTGAACGACCAGGTGGGCACGCCAACCTATGCCGGCGACCTGGCGGAAACCATCCTCCAACTGCTGCCTCAGTATAGCCGCAGCGGCATCTGGCATTACACGGATGCCGGGCAGTGCTCCTGGTATGACTTTGCCTGCGCCATCGCCGCCGGAGCGGGCCATACTGGCTGCCAGATATTGCCCTGCACCACGGCGGAGTACCCTACGCCGGCCCGGCGCCCGGCCTGGTCGGTCTTGGACAAGGGGCGCATTGCCGCCGACTTCGGCATTGTGCCGCCCGCCTGGGAGGATTCGCTCCGCCGTTGTCTTCGCAATTGTGGCGAATAACGCCACTCCCTTAAAAAATGTTACAAAAAGAACCAGAAAACCTTCGGTTTTTTGGATGGAAAATCGTACCTTTGAACAATCTAGGTGGACTGTATCTGAGATATTATGCTAAGGTTTTGATTCTCAGCTCTTTCCACGCGCGCGCCTGCCCCCGCATGTGAGAGGCAGCCGCGAAGCGCGCCCAAAATAGACTGACTTTTATGCAGAAACGTACCTTGATTATCACCGGCGGTGCCGGCTTTATCGGATCGCACGTCGTGCGGCTTTTCGTGAATAAATACCCGGATTACCGGATTATCAACCTGGACAAGCTGACTTATGCCGGCAACCTGGCCAATCTGAAGGATATTGAAGACCGGCCCAACTACCGGTTCGTCAAGATGGATATCTGTGACTTTGCGGGCATTCTGGCGCTGATGCAGGAGGAGCGGGTGGATGGTATTATTCACCTGGCTGCCGAGAGCCATGTGGACCGCAGCATCAAAGATCCTTTCACCTTCGCCCAGACCAACGTCATGGGTACCCTTTCGCTGCTGCAGGCCGCCAAGGCCTATTGGGAAAGCTTGCCGGAGAAATTCGAGGGCAAGCTTTTCTATCATATCAGCACCGACGAGGTCTATGGTGCACTGGAGATGACCGACCCGGAGGGCATCGAACCGCCCTTTACTACCCGGGCTTCCTCCGGCAAGCATCACCTGGCATACGGCCGCAAGTTCTTCACGGAAGATCTCAAGTATCAGCCGCACAGCCCGTACAGCGCCGCCAAGGCCAGCTCGGACCACTTCGTGCGCGCTTTCCACGACACCTTCGGCCTGCCGACCATCGTGACAAACTGCTCGAACAACTACGGCCCCTATCAGTTCCCGGAGAAGCTCATCCCGCTCTTTATTAACAATATCCGCCACCGGAAGCCGCTTCCGGTCTATGGCAAAGGCGAGAATGTGCGCGACTGGCTGTATGTAGAGGACCACGCCCGGGCCATCGATCTGATCTTCCACAAGGGCCGCGTGGCCGAGACCTACAACATCGGTGGTTTCAACGCGTGGAAGAACATTGATATCATCAAGGTGCTGATTGACACGGTGGACCGCCTGCTGGGCCGCCCGGAGGGCGCGGACCGCGACCTGATTACTTACGTGACGGACCGCGCCGGCCACGACCTGCGCTACGCTATCGATTCCACCAAGCTGCAGCGCGAGCTCTGCTGGGAGCCCTCGCTCCAGTTCGAGGAGGGAATTGAGCGCACCGTCCGCTGGTACCTGGACAACCAGGCCTGGATGGACAACGTCACCAGCGGTGACTACCAGAAGTATTACGACGACATGTACAAGAACCGATAAATCATGAAGATAGCAGTAGCAGGAACCGGATATGTAGGGCTCTCTATCGCGACCCTCCTCGCGCAGCACAATGAGGTGGTGGCGGTGGATATTGTGCCCGAGAAGGTTGCGTTGCTGCAAGCAGGGAAGAGCCCGGTCCGTGACGAACTGATCGAAAAGTATTTGGCGGAGAAGATATTGAACCTAACTGCTACATCGGATGCCCGTGCCGCCTATGCCGAGGCCGATTATGTGGTCATTGCAACTCCCACGAATTACGATTCGCAGAAGAATTTCTTTGATACACACCATGTTGAAGAAGTTATAGACTTGGTTCTTGCTATAAATCCGACAGCTGTGATTGTGATCAAGAGCACGGTGCCAGTCGGATATACCAAAGGCTTGCAAGTGCGCTACCCGGGTGCCCTGTTCCTCTTCTCGCCGGAGTTTCTCCGTGAAAGTAAGGCATTGTACGATAACCTGTATCCCAGCCGAATCATTGTGGGTTATGACGGCAATCTTAGCAAAGAGGCCGAGGTGTTCGCAACCCTGTTGAAGGATGCGGCGCTCAAACCGGATGTTCCGGTACTTCTGATGGGGACTACGGAGGCAGAGGCTGTTAAGTTGTTCGCCAATACTTACCTCGCTTTGCGAGTCAGTTACTTTAATGAGTTGGACACGTACGCAGAGATGAAAGGCCTGGATACCAAGACAATCATCGACGGCATCTGCCTGGATCCGCGCATTGGCTCGCACTACAACAACCCGAGCTTCGGCTATGGTGGCTACTGCCTGCCCAAGGACACTAAGCAGCTGCTGGCCAACTATGCCGATGTGCCGCAAAACATGATGTCCGCCATCGTGGAGAGCAACCGAACCCGCAAGGATTATATTGCGGACCGCGTACTGGAGAAGGCCGGCTACTATACTGCCTCCAGTGCCTTCGACACCACCCGCGAGAAAGAGGTCGTGGTAGGCGTCTTCCGCCTCACCATGAAGTCCAACTCTGACAATTTCCGCCAGAGCGCCATCCAGGGCGTGATGAAGCGCATCAAGGCCAAGGGCGCTCAGGTCATCATCTACGAACCCACGCTGGAAGACGGCTCCACCTTCTTCGGCTCCCGCGTGGTCAACGACCTCGCTGCCTTCAAGGCCCAGTCCAACGCCATCATTGCCAACCGCTACGATGCCTGCCTGGATGATGTGGCAGAGAAGGTTTATACCCGTGATATTTTTAAAAGAGACTAATATGAACATCAAAGGAACCAAAACCGAAAAGAACCTCCTCGAGGCATTCGCAGGAGAGTCCATGGCAAGAAACAAATACACGTTCTTCGCTTCCAAGGCCAAGAAAGACGGCTACGTGCAGATCTCCAAAATCTTTGAAGAGACCGCAGCCAACGAAAAGGAACACGCCGAAATTTGGTACAAGTATCTCCATGACGGCAAAGTACCTGGCACCACCGACAACCTGAAAGATGCCGCCGACGGTGAAAACCTCGAGTGGACCGACATGTATGCCCGCATGGCCAAAGAGGCTCGCGAAGAGGGCTTTGAGGAAATTGCCCTCAAGTTCGAGATGGTAGGCGCCATTGAGAAAGAACACGAAGAGCGCTATCGCAAGCTCCTGGCAAATATCGAGAAGGGCATCGTCTTCTCCCGCGAAGGCGATTGCATCTGGCAATGCTCCAACTGCGGCCACATCGTTATCGGCAAGCAGGCTCCAGAAGTTTGCCCCGTCTGCGACCACGCCCAGAGCTACTTCCAACTCAAACCGGAGAATTACTAGTATGTTTACCCTCATCGAGTTGCCGTATAAGTCACTGGCTCCCGTAATCAGCGACCAGGCGCTGGCTTTCCACCACGGAAAGCACCTCCAGACTTACGTCGACAATCTAAACAAACTGATTGTCGGGACGGAGTTTGAAGGAAAAAGCCTGGAAGAGATTGTGAAATCGTCCACCGGTGGCATTTTCAATAATGCCGGCCAGATACTTAATCACGAGATTTATTTCACGCAGTATGCTCCTCAGCCGTCATTGCCGGCCCCGACCGGCAATCTGGCGAAGCAGATCGAGAAGCAGTGGGGCTCCCTCGATGCCTTCAAATCTGATTTTGAGTCCAAAGGCGTCACCCTTTTCGGCTCCGGCTGGGTCTGGCTCCAGGCAGATGAGAATGGCGAATTGTCCATTGCTCAGTACACCAACGCCGACAACCCTGTCGCCCACGACCTTAAACCCATCCTGACCTTCGATGTCTGGGAACACGCCTACTATCTCGACTACCAGAATCGCCGTGCCGCGCACTTGAGTGCACTCTGGCAGATTGTGAACTGGAGAGAAGTAGAAAATCGATTTATTTAACTCGGCGCATAAAAAGAGTATGAAGAAAGTAATGCTAGTATTTGGGACCCGTCCGGAGGCAATCAAGATGTGTCCTCTTGTTAAGGAGTTCCAAAAATATCCCAATGACTTTGAAACAATAGTCTGTGTAACCGGACAGCATCGTGAGATGTTGGATCAGGTCCTCAAGATTTTCGAGGTAAAGCCGGACTATGATCTCAATATTATGAAGCAGGGTCAAGATTTGTATGATGTCACGGCTCGTGTGTTGACCGGTATGCGAGACGTGTTTGCTCAGTGCAAGCCAGATGTGGTCCTCGTTCATGGTGATACAACTACTAGCACTGCTGCTGCGCTTGCTGCCTTTTATCAGCAGATTCCGGTGGGCCATGTTGAGGCGGGGCTCCGTACGCACAACATCTATAGCCCATGGCCTGAAGAGATGAACCGTCAGATTACAGGCCGCATTGCAACCTACGATTTTGCGCCGACTCCACTCAGTGAAAAGAATCTTCAAGAGGAGAAGGCTCACGGACAGATATTCGTTACGGGTAATACCGTGATTGATGCTCTTCACATGGTGGTAAATAAACTCAAAGGCGATAAGCATCTTGCTGAGGAGCAGATTAATGTGCTCAAGAATGCCGGCTACGATGTAACTCGTCTTGATAATGGTAAGAAGCTCGTGCTTATTACCGGCCACCGTCGTGAGAACTTTGGTGATGGTTTTATCAGCATGGTGACGGCCATGAAGGATCTCAGCGAGAAGTATCCTGATGTGGACTTCGTCTATCCAATGCATTTGAACCCCAATGTTCGCAAGCCCATTCACGAAGTATTTGGCGAGCATCTGACGGTTTATAAGAACTTCTTCTTTATTGAGCCTCTCCAGTACTTAGAGTTCGTTTACCTGATGGAAAAGAGCACGGTCGTGCTTACGGATAGCGGTGGTATTCAGGAAGAGGCTCCTGGGCTTGGTAAGCCCGTGCTTGTGATGCGTGATACCACCGAGCGCCCCGAGGCACTGAAGAGCGGCACCGTACATTTGGTAGGTACGAATCATGACTTGATTGTTAATGAGGTCAGTACTCTCTTGGATGATCCTGCGGCATACGAACGAATGAGTAAAGCAGTTAACCCGTACGGAGATGGTAAGGCTTGCGACCGAATAGTGAGAGCACTAAATGGCGAACATGTAGATAGATACGAAATATAATAGATAACACTTGTAATATGAAAGGCATAGTACTCGCCGGTGGTTCTGGCACAAGACTTTATCCGATTACGAAGGGAGTGAGCAAGCAATTGCTTCCAATATATGATAAGCCGATGGTATATTATCCCATCAGCGCGCTGATGCTGGCGGGAATCCGGGAGATCCTAATTATCTCCACGCCGCAGGATTTGCCTGGTTTCCAGCGTCTGCTGGGCGACGGCTCCGACTTCGGCGTCCGTTTCGAGTATGCAGAACAACCCAGTCCGGACGGCCTTGCCCAGGCCTTTATCATTGGCGAGAAGTTCATCGGCAACGATAGCGTTTGCCTGGTGCTCGGTGATAATATTTTCTATGGAAGTGGTTTTACAAAACTACTGAAAAATGCAGTGAGTGATGCTGAGCAAAATGGCAAAGCAACAGTCTTTGGTTACTGGGTATCTGATCCAGAGCGATATGGGGTAGCAGAATTTGACAAACAAGGCACTTGTTTGAGCATCGAAGAAAAACCTAAAGAACCAAAGAGCAATTACGCGGTTGTTGGCCTATATTTCTATCCAAACAAGGTGGTGAATGTGGCTAGGAGCATTAAACCCAGTGCTAGAGGTGAGCTAGAGATAACAACAGTCAATCAGGCTTTCTTAAAAGAAGGTGAATTGAAGGTCCGGGTGTTCGGTCGAGGCTTTGCTTGGTTGGATACCGGGACTCATGATAGTCTGGCGGAGGCTTCGACTTTCGTTGAGGTTATAGAAAAACGGCAAGGTTTAAAGGTAGCTTGTCTAGAAGGTATCGCTTTTCGTAATGGATGGATTAGTGAAGATCGTATGCGTGAGATGGCAAAGCCTATGCTTAAGAACCAGTATGGTCAGTATCTCCTCAAAGTGATAGATGAGATGAAAGAAGAGATTAATTCTAGAACATTGGCAAGATAAGATGGAACAGCCAAGAATGATACAACTCCCTAAGATTTCTGACATGAGAGGAAATCTTTCGATAATAGAAGAGTTTAAGGATATTCCCTTTAAAATTGAGCGCGTTTACTGGATATATGATGTCCCTGGAGGGGAAACTCGCGGGGGACATGCCTATCGAGAGAATCAAGAATTCATTGTTGCCTTAAGCGGTAGTTTTGAGGTAGTGGTAGATGATGGAAAGCAGAAACAGGTATTTTCAATGAATCGTTCTTATAACGGCCTTTATGTGCCTAAAGGCCTTTGGAGAGGGATTGCGAATTTTTCTACAAACTCTTTGGCATTGATTCTTTCGTCAACCAAGTATGATGGGACTGACTACATTCGCGACTATCGACTTTTTTTGAAATACGCCTGTAAATGATTAAAGAGCTTTCTTCATTAAGAAGTATTTTTATCATAATCATTTTTCTTCACCATATGTCAGTATTTCCTGGTGGGGGAGGAATGGGGGTCGCTTTCTTCTTTATTCTTGGCGGTTTTGCAATGACTATTGGATATCACGAAAAAGTGATGTCTAATTCTTTTAATTATTGTTCATATATTGCCCGTCGTGTTATTAAGTTTTATCCTCTTCATTGGCTTTGTTTGTTAGCCTTTCTTCCGATAGTAACAAAGGGGTTCTCTTGGCAAACTTTCATTTTGAATGCTGCGCTTATACATTCTTGGATCCCTGATGGGCGCTTTTTTTTCTCATACAATGATGTTTCTTGGTACTTAGCTGACACCGTATTCTTTGCGACTGTTTTTCCGTTTGTATTTAGATTCATTGAACGGAAGAGTACTCAGCAGAAGATTATATTGGGAGGATTATTGCTAATGATGTATGGAGTTATTGTAGCTATTATGCCACGCCATTATTGTCTTGCACTTCTTTACATTAATCCACTAGTGAGATTGTTCGATTTCATCCTCGGAATATATTTAGGCCTACTTTTCTTCACTATTAGGAAGGATGAGAGGGCCAAACTGTATGTTTTCAATAATAAGGGGATAGCGAAGTTTATCGTTTATTTTGCAATAGTTCTGTTGTTAATTCAAACGGTTCTATTGCAGGGAAAGACTAACTCAGTAAGTGCATATTATTGGCCGCTTATATTTGTCATTATTATTGGAACAAGCATCATTTCTGTATTCGACATACAAAGTGTTTTTAAAAACAAATTGCTTGTAAAATTTGGCGAATACAGTTTTTCTTTTTTTATGCTTCACAAACTAGTCATAATCTATGTTTATAAAATAATCCGTCCAAATTTACTCTTGTGCGTAGATAATAGATACATTCTACAAGTGTTGTTGATAGTTATATGTTTCATAGTAACACTGATTGCGACAGTATTAGTTCAGAATTATTTCGTAAATCCTATTACCCAATGGCTGACAAAAAAAATCCAACCGTCTACGATTGTTCAGTAATTGAGTTGCCTAGAATAACGATGAGGCGAGGCAATATTACTCCTATTGAGGGATTGAAGAATCTTCCATTTGATGTAAAGCGTGTTTTTTATAGTTATGACATTCCTGGAGGCGAGAGTCGTGGCGCTCATGCCCATAGAAAGTGCCATCAGTTTTTAATTGCCGCAAGTGGCGCCTTTGATGTCGTGCTTGACGATGGCGTTAATAAGCGTACAGTTCTTCTTAATAGACCTTTTTTCGGGCTTCATGTGCCACCAGGAATTTGGGCCTCAGAGCAAGGCTTTTCATCAGGTAGTGTTTGCCTGGTGCTTGCTTCGCATGGGTATGAGAAAGAGGATTATATAAGAGACTATAACGATTTTCTAGAATACCGAGCATTATGAAAAAGCTACCCGAAGGTTTTAGATATTCAATGTATGATGTCGCTTTCCGATTTGTTGAAGAAGCAGATGCAGATTTTATTCTTCAATTAAGAACAGATAAAAGAAAGGCTAAATACATTTCTCGGACAATATACGATGTTGAAAGACAGAAGGATTGGATACGAGAGTATAAACAAAGGGAGAAAGCAGGGAGTGAGTATTACTTTTTTATCACATGTGGAAATGCGCCAACAGGGGTGATTAGATTGTATAATATACATGATGGAAGTTTTGAGGTTGGCAGCATTGTTTTGACTGACAAGGCTCCAATTCACTGCGTATTGGCAACAACGATTATGGCCAAAGAAATCGCTTTCGAATTATTGGAATTAGATTTGGAAATATCTGAAACGTATGCTGATAACAAACAGGTCGTTAAGTTGCAAAAAAGTTGGAATAAGAAACTTGTGGAAACCCGATTTGATGATGTGGGCGAGAATCTATTATTCAATCTTACCCGTGATGATTATTTTTTGATTAAGCCAAAGAAAGTACGACAATTGAGGATGGTTATATCTGAATAAAATACTGAATTGTATGAGAGCATTTATTTTTCCTGGCCAAGGTTGTCAGAAGGAAAGAATGGGGAATGACTTGTATGAGAACTTTCCTAAAGCGAGAGCGTTATTTGAAAAGGCCAATGACATCTTGGGTGAGCGATTCTCGGATATACTGTTTACAGCTTCTGAAGATCTGCTGATGGATACTCGTTATACTCAGATGGGCATTTTTATTTACGAGTGCGCACTTGCCCTTAGTCAGGATGAAATCAAGGCGGATTGCGTAGCAGGCCACTCGTTGGGGGAATATGCCGCATTAGTCGTGTCAGGGGTACTATCTTTCGAGGAGGCTGTCCCTTTCATTAGAAAACGCGGCCAAGTGTTTTACGAAGCGTTCCAAAAACACCCAAGTGCCATGGGGGCTATTATCGGTATCCCAGAAGAGCAAGTGCTAGATGTGTTGAAACTGGTGGGGGATGAAGATAGCGAGAGCCTATATATCGCCAATTATAACGGTCCGGGCCAATTGGTGGTAACGGGTGCAAGAGCATCAGTGAAGAAAGCATGTAAAGTTTTAAAAGACATGGGCGCTAAACGAGCCATAGTTTTGCCTCAAAAAGGGGTTGGACATTCGCCCAATTCAGCAGAGGAGGGTGCCATTCTTGCAGAAGAACTGAAGAAGTTGCACTTCAAGGAGGCTTTGATTCCTCTCTATCAAGATGCAGATGGCTTGCCTCACATTGACCCAAAAGAGATTCTTGATAACCAAATCAAGTTGATGACCAATCCTGTTCAGTGGACCGCTATTACCCGGAACATGGTCTATAATGGAGTGACAGAGTTTTACGAAGGAGGAACCGACGATACGTTACAGAAAATTGTAAAGCGCATGTACCCTGAATTGACAGTATCTTCTCTGCTTCACATTTCTACCTACGAAGGAAAAGTTCATGACTATTCCGTGATAAAAGAAGGATTGATATGATAATAAATGAAAAGATAGCATTTAGTTCAACCATTTAATTTAAAGACAATGACTCTAGATGAATTTGTAAAGGCATTCGCTGCCGAGTTTGACGACACTCCAGAGGAGCAGTTCACTCCTTCAACCAACTATCGAGAGCTGGACGAGTGGGGTTCACTGGTCGCCTTATCAATCATCTCTATGATTGATGACGAGATGGAGGTCCAAATTACAGGTGCAGACCTGCGCTCTTCCCAAACCATTGAAGACCTCTTCAATCTGGTTAATTCTAAGTAAGGTGATGGGCCGCCATCGCAAGGTGGCGGCCTGCCACAATTATCGAAAAATCTTCAATGCAACAATATGTCATTTCTAAGCATTAAGAACATAAAACTGACGGGATTGTCAGCTGCCGTCCCAGAAACTATTATTGAGACAGCCAGTTACAAGTTGATGACTCCAGAACAGATAGACCATTTTCTCCGTTCCACGGGTGTGGAACGTCGTCGCCGTGCTTCTGCCAATCAGTGTACATCAGACTTGTGTGTGGCTGCTGCAGACCAATTGATTGAGGAACTTGGCTGGGATCGTCATGATATCGATTTACTTGTCTTTGCCTCCCACACTGGTGATTATAAGTTGCCTTCAACCTCGTGTATTTTACAGAATCGTCTAGGATTGTCTACAGAGTGTATGGCTTTTGATATCAACCATGGTTGTTCTGGTTTCCTGTATGGTTTGAGTATCATTGCTAACCTGATGTCCACGGGTAGCTTCAAAAAGGGTTTGCTTCTTGTTGGTAACACTCAATCAAAGAATGTGAGCTATGAAGACAAGAGTACCTATATGATCTTCGGTGATGCCGGTGCTGTGGCCGCTTTGGAGTATGCTCCTATAGGTGGCGATTCGCTCGATTTCCATTTCATGACAGATGGTTCTGAGTTGGAATCGGTATATGTTCCTCATGGCGGTTACCGTCATCCCATTAGTCTCGACTCGTTTAAGGTGGAGGAGTTTGACGATGGTATTAAGCGCAACAAGACCAACCTCATTATGAATGGTACCGACGTATTTGCCTTTGCTAACCGACATTTGCCAAAATCTATAAATGCTTTGGTGGAGCATTATGGTATTGACAAAGAGAAAGATGTGGACTATTTCGTGATGCATCAGGCCAACAAGTTCCTTTGCGATAAGGTGATGAAGAAGTCGGGTATGCCACTTGAAAAGTCTTTTTTTTCTTATAGAAATTTCGGTAATTCATCGGGCGCCTCCATCCCTCTCACTATGGTAACTGAGATGAAAGATATTCTTAGTGCGAAGAGTAGAAAGAGTATCCTTTCCACGGCCATAGGTGGCGGTTTTTCTGTTGCTTCTGCCATGATAAAAGTGGATAAGATCCATTGTACTGATTTGGTTATTGTGAAAGATGACCCTCAAAATGTTTGGCCAGGGTAAAATAATGAAGCATCTTGTTATTATTGGGACTGGGAATATCGGTCAGATAGTGCATTGGTATGCCACCCTATGCAGAGATTATATGACGACATGGGATATCAAGTGTCATATTAATGATGTTGATAATTATCAGATAGAACCAGAGGATGTGTTCATTTGTGCTGATGTGAAGCCAAGCGACCGGTTGGCTCATGCGTCCGTGATAAGAGAAAAAGGTGGTGAATTTGTGAATGTGATTCATCCTACTGCTAACATAGCCCCTTCTGCTCAGCTTGGTACTGGAATCATAGTTGGCGCTTTTACTACTATTTCCATCAATACGTGTATTAGCAATGATGTCATCATTCAAGATCACTGCAATGTGGGACATGATGGTATTGTGGGGGCAGGTTCACATTTGTATGTGGGGGTTAAACTGTGCGGACGTAACAAGGTGGGCGAACAAGCATCTGTGTTTACCGGTTCTGTCATATATCCCGATGTTATGGTTGGAAAAGGATGTACGGTAGGCGCTGGAAGTGTGGTGAGCCGCAAAGTGAAAGACGGCGAGACCGTACTGGGCAATCCTGCAAAGAAATTAGAGCTATAATAAATGGCAACATTCAAAATTGAAAACGTGCGAATCGCGGGCGTTTCCGCCTGTGTTCCCGAAAAGAAGCTGGAGAACAAAGATTCACAACTCTTCGAAAGCGAAGAGGAGAAATTAAGGTATATTGAAACTGTGGGCGTTGATACCCGTCACGTCACTGACGAAAACACCTGCTCGTCCGACCTGTGCTATGCGGCTGCAGAACGGTTGCTCAACGACCTGGGATGGAACAAGGAGGAAATAGACTGTTTGGTTTTTGTGACCCAGACTCCCGATTATAAATATCCGGCATCTGCATGTATATTACAAGCCCGGCTCGGTTTGCCATTGTCGTGCATGACGTTTGATGTTTCCATGAGTTGCCCCGGCTGGATTTACGGATTGTCGGTGGTCTCGTCGTTTCTTTCTGCTGGTAAGCTTCGCAAGGCTTTGCTTCTCACAGGTGAAACCGTGACCAAATTGCGTTCACCTTACGACAAGGTGAACCTCATCACGGGTGATGCTGGTACAGCTACCGCCTTGGAGTATTTCGAGGGGGCCAACGATATTTGCTTCGACCTCAACACCAAGGGAGATGACTACAAGGCAGTATGGATTCGCGATGGCGGTTACCGCCATCCTTTCAACGAGCATTCGCTTGACTACGAGGTATGTGAAGATGGTGTGAAACGCAATGGCGTGCAGACCTATATGGACGGTGCGAGTATATTCGGTTTTGCCATCAAGCGGGCTCCCGAAAGCATCCGTCGTTTGATGGAGACATTCGCCATCGAAGATGAGCATGTGGATTATTACCTGCTCCATCAGGCCAATAAGATGATTAACGATAAAATCATCAAGAAATTGAAATTCGCACCTGAAAAGTTCCCCTCCAATATCCGTGAGTATGGCAATACTTCATCTACGGCCATTCCATTGATGATTGTGTGCAAGCTTAGAAATGAAATGGGCGGAAAGCAGAGCCTTGCTTGCGGCTTTGGCGGTGGCTTGGCTTACGCCAGCACTTGCTTTACCACTGACGAGCAGTTTGTGTGTTCTGAATTAGTAATCATCTAACCAATATATTATGTACAATCCATTTAGTCTTGAAGGAAAAGTAGTCCTGGTAACAGGTGCTTCGTCAGGCATAGGACAAGGTATCGCCATCACATGCGCTAAGATGGGAGCAATGGTGGTGTTAAATGGACGTAACGAAGAACGGCTCAAGGAAACCTATAGCCAGTTGGATGGAGATTGCCATATAATAATTCCGTCAGATTTGGCCACACAGGAAGGCATTGACTTCCTGATAGAGAACAGCCCTTCGCTAAACGGTGTTGTTCACAGTGCCGGCATCCCCAAGATATGCAATGTAAAGCACATCTCCCGCAGTGTTATAGAAGATGTTGTGAATGTCAACGAAATTGCACCGATTCTGCTGACTTCTGGATTGTTGAAGAAAAAGAAGATACAGAAAAACGCATCTATAGTTTTCATTTCATCTTTGGCCGGGGTGTTCACCACCAACATAGGGGAAGCACCTTATGCTACTACCAAAAGTGCCATCAGTGGCTTTTCCAAGAGCGCGGCTTACGAGTTGGCAGCGCAAGGAACAAGAGTGAATGCCATCTGCCCGGGTATGGTGGTGACACACATGGTGACAAGCGGCAATCCTGATTTCGACAATGAGGAATCCGTAAAGCAGATGTTGAGCCGTTACCCGCTAAAGCGTTTCGGTACACCAGAAGACATAGCCAATGGTGTGGTCTTCCTGCTGTCAGAAGCGTCTGGATGGATGACAGGTACCAACATGGTAATTGACGGTGGATATTCATTAGCATAATCAGACGTATTATGAACGAGATTTTTTCTTTAGCAGGTAAAAAGCTTCTTATTACAGGTGCTTCTTCAGGCATAGGAAGGGCGATGGCTGTTGAGTGTTCAAAAGTTGGTGCAACAGTTGTGTTGACTGCCAGAAATGAGGAGCGTTTGAAAGAAACGCGTTCCATGATGGAACCTGGCGATCATTTGATTTGTCCTGCAGATATGATGCAGGAAGACGAGGTGGTCAATCTCGCCAAGGCTATTCCGGAGAAGTTGGATGGGGTTGTGCTTTGCGCTGGAATCAATGACAAGTTGATCATCAAGTTGATTTCTCAACTGGATATTGAAAAGATGGTAGCTACCAATTTTGCGGGGCCAGTGAGATTGATCCAGAGCCTTTTAAAAGGGAAAAAGATAAACAAGTATTGTTCGTTTGTCTTCATGTCATCTGTTTCAGCGTTTTATCCTTCAGTTTCCAATGCACTTTATGCATCGACGAAAGCAGCAATCACTCAGTTCTCAAAGGTGCTTGCGCTTGAAGTGCTGCCTTTAAAAGCTCGTGTGAATTGTATTGAGCCGGCTTTTGTCGAAACCGAGATGATCAGTAAGTACCCTCCGGAGGTACTTGAGGAAATTCGTTCCAACTATCCTCTTGGCCGTTTTGCGAAACCCGAAGAGATTGCTTATGCGGCGATATACTATCTTTCTGATGCAAGCCAATTGGTGACGGGTACTTCATTGGTGATAGATGGCGGTTATACTCTAAGATAGGCATGAAGATACACCGCTTTATCAATTCCCCGGTTCCGTCCAATACCTATATCATCGAAGACGAAAACACCAATGAATGTGTGGTCGTTGACCCTGGTACAAACGGAAGTAAAGACATCATTCAGTTTGTAGAGGACAACCGCCTGGTGCCAGTTTATATCTTGTTGACGCATAGCGATTTTGACCATGTATGGGGAGTCAAGTCTTTAAAAGAAACATTCCCTGCTATTCAGATTGTTGCCAGCAAGGAAGCGGCCCGTTTGATGGCCATCCCGCAGAGCTATTTCAGTGCATTGTATTTTGGAAAGCCAGAACCATACAGCATCGAAAAAGTAGATATCATCATAGACGAAATTGGAAATCAACTGGTATGGCAAAACAATAACATACGTTTTATCCAGACCCCGGGCCATACCACTTGCAGCAACCTCATCCTGTTCAATGATTTGTTGTTCAGTGGTGACACCATACTGAAAGACACCAAACCATTTATTCAAAAACGCCATGGGGGAGAGAAGGCGGTTTTCAAGAAAAGCGTCCGATGGATTTTAGACACATTTAATGATGATATAGTAGTTTATCCTGGACATGGTGAAATGTTCTGTTTGGGAGAAGTAAGAGAGTATTACGAAAAATATATAAAACAATGATACCATTTCTTTCATTAAAAGATGTTACGGCTCTTCATGGAGCTGAGATTAACGAGGCGGTAACTCGTGTGGTTAATAATGGCTGGTACCTCCAAGGTAAGGAGAATGAACGCTTCGAGGCTAACTATGCCAAGTTCATTGGGACTAAGTATTGCATTGGTTGTGCCAACGGCTTAGATGCTCTTATCTGGATATTCCGCGCATATATCGAGATGGGCGTGATGCGGCCAGGCGACGAGGTGATAGTGCCAGCTAATACATATATTGCTACCATTCTTTCGATTACAGAAAATGGTCTTGTCCCTGTCTTGGTGGAGCCGAAGCTTAACACCCTGGAGATTGATGAAGACCAAATTGAAGCCGCAATTACTCCGAGAACCAAGGCTATTGCCATTGTTCACCTCTATGGTCGTAATGCTTATACCGACAAGATTGGCGCTCTTTGCAAGAAGTATAATCTAAAGCTTGTTGAGGACAATGCTCAGGCTCATGGTTGCAAACACACTGATGGACGTGTCACTGGTAGTATTGGTGATGCAGCCGGTCATAGTTTCTATCCTGGCAAGAACCTTGGCGCTCTTGGTGATGGGGGCGCAGTAACAACCAATGACCCTGAACTGGCTGCAGCTGTTCGTGCTTTGGCCAACTATGGCTCTCAGAAGAAATATGTGTTTAAATACACGGGGCGTAATAGCCGTTTGGATGAATTACAAGCTGCTGTTTTAGATGTGAAGTTAAAGTATCTGGATGAAGATAATGCTCACCGTCAAGAGATGGCGGAGTTGTACTATAAAAGAATAAAGAACCCAATAATTACACTTCCTGATCATCTTAATGATGAACAGAATGTGTATCATTTGTTCCCGATCCTTGTTGGTGAGGGTAAGCGCAATATTATGCAAGAGTACCTTAGGAATAATGAGATAGGGACAGTAATCCATTATCCTATCCCTCCATATAAGCAGGAATGCTATGCAAAAGCGGTGTGGAATGTGCCTCAGTTGGAACGTCCAATCACAGGACAAATACATGATTCAGAGTTGAGCCTACCGATAGGACCGACAATAAATGAAGCTGAAATTGGATACATTATCGACATTATTAACAAGTTCTGAATATGATTGAAGGGATTCCAAGGATATCTGTTAGAATAATTACTTATAAGCAAGAAGAACTGATTAAACGAGCTATTGTTTCGCTTCTTGCGCAAAGGGATTATATCTATGAGATTTGTATTAGTGATGATTGCTCCCCAGATCGGACATGGGAGGTCCTGCAACAATTTGACAAAGAGTACCCTGGACTGTTTAAGCTTAACCGAAATGAACAGAATTTAGGCTTGTTCTTAAATGTGGAAAAGACTTGGGCAATGGCGACAGGCGATGTCGTGTATGGGTTAGCAGGAGATGACGAAGTCGGGGAAGGGTGGTTTAAATCAGTCGTAGAGTTTATAATTGGAAACAATATTGATTATAAGAATGAGTTGTTTTGTATTTATGGCGATTATTTGAATAAATACCCCAATGGTGATACATACAGATTCTCAAATAGATTAGTGTTATCGGGAATATCACCATTGAAGTTGTCTTTGCGAGGCCTAATTGGGAATAGAGGTTGCTGTTATAGTATTAATGTCTTAAGAAAGTATCACTCTGTTAGTCAGGGGCGTTCTCATATCGCAGAAGATGCAATAGATCGTCAACTACAATTATGGTCTGAAAAGAGCTACTATATAAAAAAAGTAGGGAATATTTACTATGCCAACATTGGCGTATGTACCCAAATTGACGACGAAATACTAAAAGAGAGGGAGAGGATTAGACCATATGCTCTAAAGTTTTTAGAGGAAAATGGCGCTCAGTTAGACAAATATGATAAGAGGTACTCTTTAAAGTTTTTCAATGCTTTTCATTGGTCAAACCATCACCCATCCTTAAAAAATAGACTAAAAGCTTTTTATTTATACATAATAAGTTACGACCCTCAAATAGGGATTAAGGGCATTAACTTAAGAAGATTTGTTTTTTCAGTATTAAAGCGGTTGCCACATAATAAACCGATTCATTGGTAATAATGAAGAAAGTAATAGTTATTCAAAAGAGCAATTTCATATCCTGCCCTCCCATCATTAGCGTTGTTCTAATCTTGAACGAGTTGGGGTATCAGGTTGAGTTGATAACCATTCAGCTAACTTTTGAGTGGAAAAAAGAATTAGATAGGAGGGGGATAAAGTATTATGAAATACCTGATTCTTCTATATTCGGGAAGCTGGGGCAAATAAAGAGTTACGTGAACTTTAGGCGTAATGTAAAGGCCTTACTAAAAGATAAGAAGCAAAAAGGAGAACAGTTTTTATTATGGCTCGAAAGCGCCCATACAGTATTGGCACTGGGCAGCTTTGTTACTAATTATTTATTTATTCTACATATCCTAGAGTTGCATAATGAAAAAAAATATCAAATAAGAGCTATTTCTAAGGTGATTAGCGATGCGGCTGCAGTTGTTATGCCGGAATACAATAGGGCAGTTTTTTATCAAATATGGTTCAAACTGAGCAAGCGCCCTTTCGTGTTACCTAATAAACCGTATTTCTCTCTCTCCAATGATAATATAAAAGGACTATCCGAGAAATACAACAATCTTCTTGATATATTTAACAAGAGTAAAGTCGTTCTTTATCAGGGGCATATAGGGAAGGGGCGCGACTTAACTAATTATTTGAAAGCAGTAAAAGAGTTAGGTGATGATTTCCGCTTTGTGGTCTTGGGGAAAGACTATGGCGTAGTGGACCAATATAAAAGAATTCTCCCCTCTCTAATCCATATTAATTACATACCGGCTCCCGATTATTTGATATTTACTCGCTCAGCTTATATAGGTGTAGTTTCTTATGTCCCAGATTGTTTGAATAATGCTTTTTGTGCTCCTAACAAAATATGGGAATGTACAAATTTCGGTGTTCCCGTCATCGCCAATGATATTCCAGGATTAAAATATACCATTGAGAGTAGCGGCGCTGGGGTTTGTGTGGATGATTCTGATGTGAATAGTATTATTAATGGAATTATTAAGGTGGATAAAGAACATGATTTGTTTTCGGCGCGCGCTCGTTTTTTTTATGAGTCGGCAGACAATAAAACGATGATTAGTCAGATTGTGAAAAGCTGCGAGAAATGAATACTTCTCAAAGAGTTTTGGTTAACACTATTGCCGTTTATTTCCGACAAGTTTTTTTGTTGATTATTTCCCTCGTAACTGTGCCTATGATTCTGGGCGCATTAGGGGAGATAGATTATGGCGTTTATAATCTGGTCGCAGGGGTGATAGCGATGCTGTCTTTCCTTAATGCTTCCATGACCATATCAACTCAGCGCTTTTTGTCCGTTGCGATAGGTGAGAATAATACTGAGACTATTAATAAGATATACAACAACAGCGTTTTACTTCACGGTATTATAGGGCTTCTTGTAGTATTATTATTTGAGATAGGTTTTTTTATCCTTTTTAATAGCGACATTAATGTGCCTACTGCGAGAGTACATGCTGCTAAAGTGGTATATCAAACCCTTGTGATAAGTACTTTTTTTACTATCATCAAAGTGCCGTTTACTTCTGTGATGAATGCAAAAGAGCATATGATCACTTTGTCTCTATTCGGTATTATTGATTCATTGCTAAAATTAGGTTTAGCATATGTTATAGCCTTTGTAGCTTTTGATAAATTAATTTTTTATGGACTAGGGATTGCTGCTATTACCTTACTAATAGGCTTTCTTGAGATAGCATACGTCATGGTTTTTTATAAAGATCTGTCACTCAATCTAAATATATTCTTTGATAAAACGATCCTATTTAGAATAGCTGGTTTTTGTGGTTGGAACACTTTTGGCGCCGTGGCTATGATAGGACGAAACCAAGGAATAGCCATTATTATGAACCTGTTTTATGGGCCGGTAGCCAATGCCGCGTATGGTATAGCTAATCAGATTAATGGCGCCTTATCATATTTCTCGGGCGCATTTCAAGGGGCGTTAAATCCTCAATTAATGAAGAGTGAGGGCATGAAAGATCAGGAGCGTTTGGTGAAAATATCATTTTTATCATCAAAGATGTCCGTTTTCGTCACTGCCTTATTTGCTATTCCTCTCATTTTGGAGATGCCATACGTTCTTAGAGTGTGGCTGACGGATGTCCCCGAACATACATTACAACTAGCGCAGTTCGTATTATGCCTATTAATCGTGTATCAGTATTCTGTGGGGTTGATGTCCGCTATTCAGGCGAAAGGAAATATACGAAACTACTTTTTGATTATCAGCGGATTGATTCTGCTTAACTTACCTGTCTGTTATTACGTTTTAAAGTTTGGAGCCCCACTGTATTATTGCATAATTGTCTTCATTTTAATAGAGTGCTTCTCATTGATAACAAGATTGCTGTTGGCAAAGAAATATGTAGGGATAAAACCATTGTTGTTTGTGAAAAAGGTAATGGTTCCAACCATGCTTACTGTTTTATGCTCGTTTTTTCCTGCTATTGTGATTCATCACTTTCTTCCTCAGTCTTTCCTTAGACTCGTTTTAGTTAGTGCGGCTTATTTGATAGTGTATGCCTGTGTTGGTTGGACTATTGTTCTGGATGATAATGTTAAACAAACGCTTATAGGTATAGTGAAAAAGATGAAGAGGAAGACCACGTCTTTTCATAAGAGTAGTATTGAATAATAACATCAGTAATGAAGGTACTTCAGATTAATTCTGTATGCGGCAAGTCTAGCACGGGAAGAATCGCGTCGGACCTCGCATCTCAGATAATATGTCAAGGAGGGGATTCTATCATATGTTTTGGAAGAGGACATGCTGTGGGTAAATCCGTAAGCATCTCTTTCAAGGTGGGCACAAAACTAAATGTTTATATCCATACAATGATAGTCAGACTTTTTGACTTTCAAGAGATCGCATCATTGTTTTCGTCAATTAGGCTTTGTAGATTTATAAAGAAATACAATCCTGACATTATTCATCTTCACAATATACACGGGTACTATTTGAATTATGGAATATTGTTTAGGTTTTTGAAAAGATTCAACAAGCCTATAGTTTGGACGCTCCATGACTGTTGGCCATTTACGGGCCATTGTAGCCATTTTGAAGAGGTCGCTTGTGCTCAATGGCTTTGCAATTGCAATAACTGCCCCCAAAAGAGACGATACCCAAAGTCGTGGCTCTTTGATTTATCTTCCTTGCATTTTAAGCAGAAAAAAAGATTATTTACAAGTATAGACGCTATTACTCTCATTACTCCATCGGAATGGCTAAAGAGATATGTGAAACAATCTTTCCTAGGGATATACGACGTAAAGGTCATTAATAATGGAATCGACAAAAGCATATTCAGACCCATTGATGACACAAAAAGTTTATTATCGAAGTATCAGTTAGAGAATATAAAAGTTGTGTTAGGAGTATCTTCATTATGGGATAGAGGTAAAGGTTTGGAGGATTTTATTAAGTTGTCTTCAATACTTCCAGATGAGTTTAGAATTGTAATGATTGGAACGGATGCTCGGACAAGACGAGTACTTCCTTCATCAATTATTGCAATAGACAGGACCAACTGCCCTGAGGAGTTGGCTACTTGGTATTCAGCCTCATATGTATTTGTGAATCCTACCTATGAGGACAATTTCCCGACCGTTAATATTGAAGCCATTTCTTGTGGCACTCCCGTTATTGGGTATGAAACCGGAGGCAGTGTGGAAAGCATAATGGCATCAGGCGGCATTGTGGTAAAACAAGGCGATGTCGATGCATTAGCTTTTCATATAGTCAATAGCCAATTCGGAGAAGAAGACCGACAGAACTGCTTAAGAGTTTCTTCCCAGTATGATGTCGAGATAATGTATCGAAAATATATGCAAGTATATAATGAAAAAGCAAATCGGAGTAATGAAGAAAGTTTTGATTGCGTGCCAGTGCGCCACGAATAAAGGTGATCGAGCCATTGCTGAGTATCTTATAGGTCAATTAAGACATTACAAAGATATTAATATCGTGCTTTCAACCACTGTTCCTTCACTTTGGGGGGGCGATTTATTCAAAGATATTAAAGTAATTGGAACAGGATATCGAGGCTTCAAACTAAAAACAAAGAACAATATAGTCGGCATAATTGTTAGAGAACTGGAATATCTTTTCTACAGATATGTTTGCTTCGTGGAGCTGATTTTAAATCTAAGGCTATTTATATGTAAAAGAATATCTAAACAGTTCGTTTCGGAAGTGATGTCTTCCGACTTGGTTATTATTACTGGCGGTCATCATATTACAAGTATAAGAAATAAAAATGCTCTTTTCTCAATTACATATGATATTGCGTTGGTTAGTAGGTTTGCCACAAAATATGTATTCTGGTCGCAAACTATAGGTCCGCTTGATTTTACATCAAAAAAAATCAAGGATTTTTTTGGCAAAATCCTGTTAGAAGCGGACAGTATATATTTAAGAGACCAAAACAGTTTTAACTGTATTATTGATTCTTATGGAATGATGACCAATTTGATCAAATCATATGACTCAGTCTTTGGGTATGGGCAAGTGGTTTACGACAACTGGGATAAAAGAGAACGACTGATTGGCGTATCAATTTTTAACGGTCTTCAGAAAGCGAATAGAACGAATCGGTATATTGTGGAGTTGCTAAATTATTGTATCCCTAAGGGATATAAAATCATTTTCTTTAGGATGGAGAATAGCAATAAGGAGCTGGAAGATATTAATAGAATTGTAGATCAATTGTCTGATAAAAAGCGTGTGGAGGTCTATCCATTCCTTACAAATACTGATGAGCATTTAAATAAGCTATCACAGTGTCGATTTTTTATTGGATACAAGACACATTCAGTTATTATGTCCTTAACAACGGCGACCCCACTTCTTGGGATATGCTATCATATAAAAACTCGAGATTTTATGCGCGATTTTGGAATGGAAGATTATTCCATTATTGACACTGAAATTCAAAGCGGCGATTTGATAGGGATGTTCAAAAAGCTAATAAATAATGCTGAGGCGATACATAAAGAAGAAATGGACGTTTCGTTGCGTATTTCGGCCGAAATCAAGGACGATTTCCATCAGATGCTAAAACGAACAATTCAACTTGTCAATTGACAGCTTCAATAATGATAAAGATCCGTAACCTCTTACTATACCTATACATTATTTTGGCCCCGAGCCTAAACTCGTTGGATTTCTTAGCGACGGGGAGGGGAAATTTGGCTACAATGATTCTCTTTCTTCTTTGTGGTTTTAGTGTAATACCCATGATGAAGACGGTTACAATGAATCGCTATTTCTCGACGGTTGTTTTCTTGATATTCGTTGCTGAACTATTTCTTTCCGGAATAGGAAATTCACAGTTAGGGTTGGTTTTAGCAATGTTGCTGTTTATTGAGTTTTTGACTCTTGATGATCGAACGGTTGATATTAACAAGGTTAATAACTCCTTTTTCTTTTCTATAGTTCTTGCCTCCTTCTTTTCAATCACTCAAGGCTTTGTCGGAGGTGGGGTTGAACGGACTGCGACCATGGTTGATGGTAGCATAGCAGTTGTAACAATAGCTATTTTATTGTTTAGTCCACAATTTGAGGAAAAAGGACGTATTAATACGGTTCTTTATACCATAATTTTGGCCTGTTCTTTTATCGTTTTGCTGTTCGGTATGTCGAGATCTAGAATTATCTTGGTAATAGGTATGCTGATTATCAAGTCCGTTCTTGGTAGAAAGAAACAGTCAAACAGGACCACTGTTGCTCTAATTATTGGGATTCTTTTAGTATTGTTCTTTTTATTCGAATCATCTATTGGGGAAATGCTCATTAGGTCCATTTCGGGACGTTTCGAAGGCGGTTTAGAGAGTGAGGGACGTGATGACGAAATTTTGTTTGGACTTAATCTGTTTACAGCAAATCCTTTATGGGGGGCTGGCTGGAGAGAACTTTCTTTTATTGATTATTTGAACCAAACCTCTGGTTATTCGCATCATTGTATGTATGTCGCAATCTTGGCTCGTGGTGGACTCGTTTTGTCAATCCCCGTTTTCTGTACAGTATTCCTTCTACTAAAGGATGCGATAGGAGTTTTTCGAATTAATAAACTTCCGCTTATTCTAATGGCTGCTTTTTTGCTGCTTGCTTATGGAAATGCCGGTTTCTTGAATTATACCATTTGTTCATTTTTTATTCCTATTGTCATTAATTTACAAAAGTCGAAACATGATAAAAATAATGTATATCACCAATAATCCTCAGGTCGCACTTATCGGTGAGGAATGTGGAGTTGATCGGCTTTGGGTCGATATGGAATGGATGGGAAAAGAAGAGCGACAGCCGGGCGATACAGTAAAGTCTCACCATACATTTGGAGATATTACAAATCTTAGAAATGTATTAACGAAGTCAGCCCTGATGGTTCGTGTCAATCCTATTCATGGCGGTTCAAAGGATGAGATTCGAGAGGCTATTGATAGAGGCGCTGAGATTGTTATGCTCCCGATGTGGAAGAGAATCGATGAAGTCAAAAGGTTTGTGGATTATGTAGGTGGCCGAGCTACAGTGAATTTGCTCCTTGAGACAAAAGAGGCCTGGAGTATCCTCAATACTGTTGTGAATGTTGCTGGAATAGACGAAATATACATTGGATTAAATGACCTACACATAAGTCTCCGTAAGACCTTTATGTTTGAATTGCTTGCTGACGGCACAGTTGATGAAATCTGTGGAGTATTAAAAGCCAATAGAATTAAATATGGTTTTGGCGGAATTGGTAGAATAGGTAATGGCCTATTGCCAGCTGACCATATATTAGCGGAGCATATTAGATTAGGTTCTCAGATGGTTATTCTCTCCAGAAGTTTTTGTAATACCAGCATAATTCATGATATAGATGTGATACGGGAAGATTTTAAAAAAGGGGTTCAGGACTTGAGAAATGCTGAGGGAAAGTATGCATTATTTACCCAGGATCAATTGTGGAATATACATCTGCAAGTAAAGGAAGAGGTGGCCTCAATAGTAAATAGATAAAAGTGAGTTTTTATGAGAACCTATCTGTTTATTCGTCGTATCATTGATACAATTATCGCATTGGTCGCTTTGATTATTCTCTCTCCGGTATTGTTGGCGGTAGCTATAGCCGTGTGCGTTAACTCAAAAGGCGGGGCAATATTCAAGCAGAAAAGGATTGGCTTGAACGGAAAACCTTATTATATGTACAAATTCCGTTCGATGGTCACGAATGCTCAGAATATGGGAACGGGTGTATATAGCTTTGAGGGAGACCCGCGTATTACCAAAGTCGGTCACTTTATAAGGAAAACGAGCTTGGACGAATTACCACAGCTATGGAACATCGTTAAAGGCGATATGGCTTTCATTGGCCCCCGCTCTCCTGTATTGGGTCATTTTCCCGAGTGGAACACATTGAATGATGCATATAAGAGACGTTTTTCGGTGCCCCCTGGAATCTCTGGGTTAGCTCAATGCGTTGGAAGGAACGACTTCTCCTGGGACGAAAAGGTTCTTTGGGACAATATTTATATTGACAAGTTGAGCAAATATTATATTCTTTATGATATCAAGATGTGGTTTATGACCTTTTCGCGTGTATTCTCCATGAGTGATGTGGCTGAGAAACCCGAGAATATGGAGAGAAACAAGCAGGGGACTATCGGTGACAATCAATAAGTATTAAGATATGGCAAAGACTGATGTCGCAAACAGGATGATCTGGTTCAAAGGGCAGATCATGAATGTGAATGAAGCAATGGTGAATGTGCTTTCACCGACTTCACAGTTTGGTTTAAATGTTTTTGAGGGTATTCCTTGTTACTGGAACGACGAGCAGAAGCAGCTCTACGCATTTCGTTTGAACGACCACTATGATCGTCTCATTCGCTCCGCCAAACTGATGCAGATAGACTGCAAATTCACAAAAGAGGACTACAAGAAGGCTTTGATTGATACCATCAAGGCTAATGAGTATGACGAGAATTTAAGTGTTCGCCAGACCTTGTTTGTAGATGGTTTTGGCTCATGGGGTAGTGAAGGCCCAGTTGAGATGTTTGTGGCTCCTATTCCTCGCGGTCGTACAGCAGCGGAGTATAACAAGAAAGGATTAAACTGTTGTGTCACTTCATGGCGTAGAATAAGCGATGAGAATTTGAGTCCTCGAATCAAGTGTGGAGCTAACTATATCAATAGTCGTGTTGGCCAACGTGAAGCCTTGCGCAATGGTTTTGATACGTGTATTTTCTTGAACGAGGTGGGGAAGATTGCAGAAGGCCCAGGAAGTTGCTTCTTCATGGTGAAGGGCGATACTCTTATTACGCCTCGCTTGACTGACAGCGTTTTGGAGAGCATTACTCGTGACACAGTGATTAAGTTGGCTATAGAAGACCTGGGAATGAGATTCCTTGAACGCACTATTGACCGCACTGAGGTCTATATGGCTGATGAGGCTTTCCTTTGTGGAAGTGCTATGGAAGTGGCGCCGATTTATACGGTTGACCGTTATACTATAGGATCAGGTGATCAAGGCGTGTGGACAAAAAAGATACACATGAAGTATCTAGAGTGCGTGCAGGGTAAGTTGGAGAAATATCAGGAGTGGTTAACGGCTATTTATTAAAACGAAATACAGAAAGAATGAATATTACGTTCATTACTGGGCATCTTTGCAAAGAGCGTCATGCTTTGTTAAATGAGTTGGCATTAGACTTAGGAGAGTTTGGCGCCAAGGTCAACGTTATTACGGGTTTTCCTTCTCGACGTATCTCTAAGGAGGTGAAACAGTATTATTTGGAGCATCCCGTTGAGCAAATCTCAGAGAATGTCATTGTTCGCAGGGTAGGTAGTCGAGGAGGTGAGGGCAATGGCCTTTTTGACCGAATGATTAAATATGCTAAGTTGACTTGGTCTATATATAAAGAGGCGAAGAAAACCCCCACTGATGTTTATTATATCTATAGCACTCCTTTCTTTCTTGGATGGATTGGAGCAAGGCTCGTGAAGATAGCACCCACTGTATATAATGCTCAGGATTTATTCCCGGATACATTGATAAAGGTAAAGGGGTATGGAGAAGGGAATCCAATGATTAAATTCTTCCGTGTGATGGAACGATGGGTCTATCGTAAGAATTCGCGAATAATCACTATTTCTGAAGAGATGAAACGGACAATCATGTCTCAGAAATGTCCTCCCGAGAAAATAGATGTAATATATAACTGGGCTGATACAATGACATTGCATCATGTGGATCGCCGGGATAATAAACTGATGGATGAATTGAATGTGCCAAAAGATAAGTTCATTGTATCCTATGCTGGTGATATCGGTCTGTTTCAGGGATGGCCAGCGATTGTGGAGGCAGCTAAAAGAGTTCATGCTGTTAAACCAGATATTTTGTTTGTTATTATCGGTAGTGGCTCTTATAAAGAGCGTCTTACCATACAAGTCGAAAAAGAAAGACTTGACTACATAGAGATTCGCCCAATGCAGCCTGCTGCCCGTTGTGCGGAGATCTACAGTGTTGGCGATCTTGAACTTGTTTCTATTGAACCAGGGTTGTCTAAAATGGCGTTACCGTCAAAGACATTTGTGATCATGTCCTCTGGTTCTGCGATTCTTTCACTGGTGGATCAGACAAGTGATATAGCCCATTTAATAAAACAGAAAGACATGGGTTATACCATAGAGCACGGCAACGCTGAAGCGTTGAAGGATATCATATTGGAAGCTTACAATAATCGTGATCATCTTGTAAAGCAGGGACAGAATGCCCGCAAGTTCGCGGAAGAGAATGCAGCGAGAAAGACGCAGACAAAGAAATACTATGATATTTTAGCAAGTCTATATAAGTTACGAAATGGAATTGATTAAAAGCAAGTGGGGAGATTTGAAGTCTGTCTGCGAATCATTGTATGATAATAATCCATATTTGAGCCCTTATCAAGAGTACTCATTTTTAGACATTATTAAGAAATCAACAAACATCCATAACCTTAAGGAATGGATGGCGGGTAAAAATGTCACATATCTATCGAAGATTAATGGCAAAATCATCGGGGTTTTACCGTTAGTAGTTAATAGAAAGAGAAAGGAGATTAATCTCATAGGCTACTTGTGCTCGGTAGGCCATTTAGATTTTATCTATAAGCGAGATTTATCTTATGAAGAATTTGTCGAGTTATTAAATCAGTTGCGAGAACTGTATAAAGGATACACATTGCATCTGGATAGAATTAGTCAATTCTCTTTGACATATAAATATTTGACATCGATGGGGGTGGAATCAAAAGCATCATCGACTTGTGTTAAAATTGACTTTGATACATATGACAATTGGTTTAGCTCATTAAGCAAAAGTTGTAAACAGAATGTTAGGACTGCATACAATCGTATAATTAGGGAAAACAAAGAATTGGATATAAGAATTGCCATTGCTGAAGAACCTACCGAAAAAATGGTCGCAGACAATATCAATCTCCTTTCAAAGAGAACGATTGAACATAATAAAAAACCCTCATTTCTATTCCCTCTTATGAAATTACTTAAAGGAAATGAGGCGTTAACGAAAGCTCTTTTGACATCTAAAAGGTTTATAGGGGCTAACATCTATTTAGATGGGAATGTAATTGCTATTTGTAATGGTTTGATAGCAAATGATGGAAGAGCGATTATAACGCGACTTTCAATTGATACTAGTTTTGGTGTGTATTGCCCTGGTGGATTAATTATTAACGAATTGATTAAGTCAGTGATAAATTCTGGTCAACCCATTAATTCAATCGACCTATCTAGAGGAGATGAGAAATACAAGTATACGTATGGAGGCCACGATCACTATAACTACGAGTTTTTCATTAACTTATAATCATTAACATAGATTCCTTAGCTGTATCGCGAAGGTGTGTAGTTAGACTAGGAATGAATAATAGATTGCGCCTTAGCACATAAGTTGCTAATAACAGCCGATTCCGAACTTCGAAATAGTTTGTTCCCATTATACTTGAACACAAGGTTAACGTGACAATGAAGGTTGTCGAGTAATAATAGAGAATAATAATGTCAAAATAAAGAACTGTTATGAGTGTATTTAAAGACAAAACGCTGCTCATTACCGGAGGCACAGGTAGTTTTGGCAACGCAGTATTGAATAGATTTCTTCGTACAGACATTGGGGAGATTCGCATTTTCTCGCGTGACGAGAAAAAGCAGGACGATATGCGTCACGACTTCCAGGCTCGTATGCCGGAGGTGGCTGGAAAGATAAAGTTTTACATTGGCGATGTGCGCAACAAGAGCACGCTGAAGTATGCGATGAAAGGGGTGGACTACGTGTTCCACGCTGCAGCACTGAAGCAGGTGCCCAGCTGTGAGTTCTTCCCGATGGAGGCCGTAAAGACCAATGTGATTGGCACGGATAATACACTGGATGCTGCCATCGATGCAGGTGTGAAGTGCGTGATCTGCCTCTCCACCGACAAGGCCGCTTATCCCATCAACGCGATGGGTATCACCAAGGCCATCGAGGAGAAGATTGCCGTGGCCAAGAGCCGTCTCTCCGGCAGTACTAAGATCTGCTGCACCCGCTACGGCAACGTGATGTGCAGCCGCGGCAGCGTGATTCCGCTTTGGATCGACCAAATCCGCAAGGGAAACCCCATCACCCTCACCGAGCCTAAGATGACCCGTTTTATCATGAGTTTGGAAGAGGCGGTTGACCTGGTACTCTTCGCTTTCGAACATGGCCAGAACGGTGATATTCTGGTGCAGAAGGCACCGGCTTGCACCATCCAGACGCAGGCCGAGGCGGTATGTGAGCTGTTCGGCGGTAAGAAAGAGGATATCAAGGTGATCGGTATCCGGCACGGCGAGAAGATGTACGAGACGCTGCTTACCAAGGAGGAGTGCGCCAAGGCTGAGGATATGGGCAACTTTTATCGCGTGCCGGCTGATAATCGCGACTTGAACTATGATAAGTATTTCAAGGACGGCGATGTCAAGATGGTGACGATCGAGGAGTTCAACTCCGACAATACCCGCCGCCTGAATCTGGAAGAGACCAAGGCGAAGATTGCTTCGTTGGAGTATATCCAGAACGAGCTGAACGGCATTCCTAACATTGTGAAATAATGAAGATTCTGGTAACGGGCGCTAAGGGATTCGTGGGAAAGAATCTGTGCTGGGCGCTGAAGAATATACAGGAAGGTAAGGACAGGCGGTTTGAGATGCCCGATCCGGTCGGGCATGACCCCCTGACTGTTGAGGCGGTGTATGCGTATGACCTGGATTCGACGCCGGAGGAGTTGGATGCGTGGTGCAGAGATTGCGACTTTGTGTTCAACCTGGCGGGCGTGAATCGGCCGAAGGATACGGCGGAGTTCATGTCGGGCAACTTCGGGTTCGCATCAACGCTGATTGATACACTGAAAAAGCACGGGAATCGCTGCCCGGTGATGCTCTCGTCCAGCCAGCAGGCTTCGCTGACCGGCAGGTTCGGCGATTCGGAGTATGGCCGTTCGAAGCGGGCGGGGGAGGATCTGTTCCTCTCTTATGGCGCTGAGACAGGCTCGCGTGTGCTGGTCTATCGCTTCCCGAATCTCTTCGGCAAATGGTGCCGGCCGAATTACAATTCTGCCGTGGCGACGTTCTGCAATGCCGTGGCGAATGACCTGCCGTATACGGTGAATGATCCGTCGGTGGAGTTGGAGCTCCTGTACATTGATGACCTGGTGGATGAGATGATTGCTTGCCTGCGGGGTGCTGAGCACCGGTGTGAGTTCGACGGACTGGCAGTCGTTCCATCGGCCGGAGGCCGGTATTGCTACTGCCCTGTGACGCATCACGTCACGTTGGGTGCGATTGTGGAACTGCTTAAATCGTTTGCAGCTCAGCCTGCAACTTTGATGATCCCCGAGACCCCAGCTGGTTCGTTCGACAAGAAATTGTATTCCACCTATTTGAGCTATTTGCCCTACGAAAAGACGGCTTTCCCGCTGAAGATGAATGTAGATGCGAGAGGCTCGTTTACCGAGTTGGTGCACACGCTTAATTGTGGTCAGGTCTCCATCAACATTTCCAAACCCGGCATCACCAAAGGGCAGCATTGGCATCATACCAAGTGGGAGCAGTTCATCGTTGTCAAGGGCCACGGCTTGATTCAGCAGCGCTCGCTCAACGATCCGGAAGGGCGCGTGCTGGAATGGGAGGTGGATGGCGACCATATTCAGGCTGTCCACATGCTGCCAGGCTATACGCATAACATTATCAATCTGAGCGATACGGAAGATCTCGTGACCGTGATGTACTGCAACGAGGTCTTCAATCCCGATAAACCCGATACCTTTTTTGAACCTGTTAAGTAACTATGGCACAATTCAAAGATAACGGGAAGCTGAAGCTTCTCATCATTGTGGGCACGCGGCCCGAAATCATCCGCCTGGCGGCCGTTATCAACAAATGCCGGCAGTATTTCGACTGCCTGCTGGCTCATACCGGCCAGAACTATGATTACAACCTGAACGGCGTGTTTTTTAAGGATTTGAAGCTTGCAGATCCTGATGTATATATGGAGGCAGTGGGGGCTGATTTGGGAGAGACCATGGGCAATATCATCGCCAAGAGCTACCAGCTGATGGTGGAGTTGAAGCCGGATGCCGTGCTCGTGCTGGGCGATACGAATTCGTGCCTGTCCGTGATTGGCGCAAAGCGGCTGCATATCCCGATTTTCCACATGGAGGCCGGCAACCGCTGCAAGGACGAGTGCCTGCCGGAAGAGACGAACCGCCGCATCGTGGATATCATTTCCGATGTGAATATGGCTTACTCTGAGCATGCGCGGCGCTATTTGGCCGAGTGCGGTTTGCCGCGCGAGCGGACCTATGTCACTGGTTCGCCAATGGCTGAAGTGCTGCATGAGAATTTGGCTTCAATCGAGGCATCGGATATTCATGCACGGCTCGGGCTGGAGAAGAGGCGCTATATCCTTCTGAGTGCGCATCGGGAAGAGAACATCGATACCGAGAAGAACTTCCTCTCGCTGTTTACTGCGATTAATAAGATGGCTGAGAAGTATGATATGCCGATTCTTTACTCGTGCCACCCGCGGTCGCGCAAGCGGCTGGAGGCGTCAGGGTTCGTTTTGGACCGCCGGGTGATTCAGCATGAGCCGCTGGGATTCCATGACTACAATTGTCTGCAGATGAATGCCTTCTGCGTGGTGTCTGATTCTGGCACCCTGCCGGAGGAGAGCAGCTTCTTCACTTCGATTGGCCACCCGTTCCCCGCTGTCTGCATCCGCACCAGCACCGAGCGTCCGGAAGCTCTTGATAAGGGGTGCTTTGTGTTGAGCGGCATCGACACCGTCGGCCTCCTGCAGAGTGTTGATGTGGCCGTCTCCCTGATCCGCGACGGCGCCCCCGGCATCCCCGTTCCGGATTATGTAGATGAAAACGTCTCCACCAAAGTTGTCCGCATCATCCAAAGCTACGTGGGCGTGGTGAATAAGATGGTGTGGAGGAAATAGTAGGGGCATTTTGTGAGTGACGGTGAGATTATTCGTGTTTTCAGAATCGAATAATCAAAACCTTCGACCCGTTGCCGCAGGCCGAAGGTTTCGAATAGTTACCGCTTATGCGGGGTAGATCACAACTTGGCGATAGTTATTACCGATGCTTGGTAGGCCCGACTTTAACTTTTTCCACGGTTGTAGTTTTAGGATGCTTTTGCGCTTCCTTAATTGGGATGAATCGACCAGTTCCCGAATCTCTCCCTTTTTCTACAGTCTTAGACATAGCTAAAATTGTTTATTTGTTTTTCCCCGTCTAAGGTTGCGGGGCTTCACCTGGCACTTCGGGTAGAGCCATTACCATAGTTGACGCAAAAGTATAGCGTAAGGAGAGTAACAGTACTTTTTCTACAAAGATTGAATTAACAAGTTATTCAACAATATTAACCGATCTCCAGATTCCTTCTTGACGTAAGCACTTGAAATAAAGCCAAAAAGGCCCGGTTATGCGCTTCCCTCGACGTTGTAATGGATTTGTTATAATTATTGGAATAGCAGCGGTTTATGATGTATCGCCAATGTTCACCTCAGAGTGTAACGGGGGTAATCTACATGGCCGATTCGGCCACCACCGACTGTCAACCCAACGATAATGTGGAGGCGCTACGCGTGTATATGGATGCAGCCGGCATCGAGGCACGTCCCGTGTGGAAGCCTCATATCAAGAGAAAGAAGACCAGAAGCGCCAAATGAAACAAAGCCTGGAAGTGTATATCCAAGGCGTGAAGGGTGAGATGATGGCGAAGGGGAGGGTGAAATAGAAGTTATTAGTTAAGAATGAAGGGCGCATAATTAGATGATCCACATAATTTGATCTATTATGATAAGGAAGCTAACTACTAATTCTAGGCTGGTTAATGATATTCTGGCAGCTTATATCAACACCTATAAGGCATTGTGTGAGCTAATAAACAATTCTATCCAGGCTGATGCAAAGAATATCAGACTGACGATTGACTATGCGGATGAGAACATGCTTTCTCCGCTGCCAGTCAAGCGTATTGTTCTGCGCGATGATGGTTATGGGGTTCATATTAATGAGATAGAGGAGAAACTACTTGATATAGGAACTGCAAACAAGAAAGGTGGAAAAGGCGTGGGACGCTTTGCGGCTTTTCAGATTGGCAATAAGTTCACGATAGAGACAATAGGTTATTCGCAAGATACAAAAACATGGTCGCATGCCGTAATACCACTTCAGAGTGAGGATTTCAAGAAAGAGAACGATGTGCGTCAGGTGGATATTGATACCGTTGAAGAGTTACTTGATAAGAAGGCTGATACTTACTACCAGATAACCATTGAAGAGTTGTATGAAGTGGAATCTGGTAAGCTTGAACAAAGGAAAAAACTAACTAAACATTTTAATAAGAATAACATTAAGGACAGTCTTTTTGAGACGTATTGCCTAAAAGTATTCAATGGCGATATTTCAATCTACGTCAATGATGAAAAGATAAATCCTAAGGACTATATTATAGGCGAACCTGAACACAGACTCTGTGATTATGTAGATAAGAAAGGTAACAAGCATAGGATGGAGATGGATTACATCCAGATAAAAGGTCTGGACAGAATCCGTGTATATCTGACTACGCTAAATGCGGGAGTTCACGAGAATGCTGTCTGTTTCGAGTATGCTGCACCTTGGCTAAGTCCAAATATTGGAGGGTGGCTGATTTATTATTATGCAGAAGGAATTAATTCCGATGTATTACGTAACGCCGACTTGGAGGATATGGACGAGGAGTTCGCTTCCTATAGACAGTTTGTAAAAGAGAAATTGAACGATTTCTTCAAAGGGAAAAACAAGAAGTATGATGAGTTTGTGAACAATCTTCGGGAAGATACGTATTACCCGTTCAAGGATGATAATACTTCAGAATCTCAACTACTTGCATTTGATAAGCTGGCATATATGGTAGAGGACAAATATGGTTTTTTGGAGAAGAAAGACAAAGCAAGAAGCGTTCTCTATCCACTTGTGAAGAGAAGTATCAGCAGTGGTGATTTTGAATTCGTCTTGAAGAGTGTGCTGAAGCTATCTGACAAGAGCGTTAAGCAATTCAATGAGTTGCTTGGCAGATCTGAACTTGAGGATGTCATTGAATTCTCAGACAAGGTATCGAAAAAGATGCAGGACTTGGAGTTTATTGAGAAGTTGACCATCTCAGAAATCTCAAAGCACGTGAAAGAAAGGAGTGAATTGCATAAGATTCTGACAAAAATGCTATGGGTCTTTGGCGAACAGTATAGTAACAATACAACACTGCTGTCAGACAAGAATCTTGAAAACAATCTCCGACAACTGAGTGCGGACTGTATGGAGTATAAACCATCCAAGAAAGATGACAACATCAATGAGGCCGTGAATGGCAGCGCTAAGAAGAACATTACTGACCTGTTTATGTATTCGGAGCGGATACTCGACGAGGAGAGACGAGAGGTGCTGATAGTGGAGTTGAAAGCTCCCAAGGTTAAGATTAGTCCAAAAGAGCTTAGCCAGGCCAGAAAGTATGCAACTCAGATTGCTCAGAGTCCGTATGCTCCTAATGATGTAAAGTTCGTAGTTCTACTCGTCAGCTCAGAAATAAACAAGGAAGCCCAGTTGGAGATTCCCGGTAAGGAAGGTAATCAGTATTTCCTAATGAGTCCAAAGAATAGCAATGTGGAAGTTTATGTTATGCGGTGGACTGATATACTCGAGAAATCAAGAAGAAGGCTTAAGTATCTGTCGTCACTCCTCAAAACTAAAGATGTGGATGTGGTGGAGAAGGCAAAGAAGGATTTCCCGGAGATAGATTTTGGACTTACTTCAACTCTTAGGAAGAAGGCGTTATAGGAGTGCTATTTAGTTGGTGGGATAGAATCTTATGAAATCGCAATATGACTTGACAAAGACCTTTGAGCTGAAGGGGGACTGGTTCTTGCCAGAGGCTCCAAAGCGGCGGCTGAGTGGAGAGGTCTCGTTTAGTCCTGAAGAAGGGATACATTTGGAATTAATAGGAGATTTCCAGATGAATCCTCTTGGTATGGAGCGTAATTCATACGCTACCATATTAGGAGTTGTGGAAGGCAGTAGGGAGATCTCCTTGTTCAGATGTATGTACTCAGGCAGACGTGAAGTATCCTTGGTAAAAGGCCACGAGATAGCAAAGCCTGTCATCACTTTCTCGGTAGGCACCATGATAGACGGGTGGTTCTTTGGGTCATACGAAGAAGTTAGAGCCACCGATTTGTATCTTCAAATAGATGGCTTGGCTGAATGGCTCTGTACTACTGGTTTCAAAATGGATGCGATGAAATATGATTATCAGGCTAAGACTGCTGATGTCCATTATGAGTTGCCTAAACCAATTGAGTTTGATTTCTCCAAAGGAGTAAAGGCATCATTCCTGTTCAGTATGAACAATTCAACCGATTCTCCTGTGACAACGAAATTCACGATGGAGCAGACGGTGTGCTTACGGCTACAGAATGAAGATGGCTTTTCGATTGATGATATTCTTCGTGAGAGCTATAAATTCCTTACATTCCTAACACTTGGACTGAATGGAGAGACGTTTATAAAGAGCGTGTACTTCTATAATCCTATATATGCTGTGGATATGGGAGTGGGAGAACCGTATAAGAGCAAGATAGAACTGTTCTACCATCAACATTATACGGTGAAAGTGAATAAGTGGGATTTCAGGGAGATGACATTCACATATCCTGCTGTAAAAAATGATTTTCAGAAAGTCATCAGTAGATGGGATGAAATCTTTTCTGATTTTGAACCAGCGATAAATTTGTTGATAGAACAGATACGTGACAAAGGAAGCTTTAGTGACAATGACTTCTTGAATCTTGCGCAGGCATCTGAAACCATTCACGACAGGATGTTTCCTGGTGCCGTAAAAATGCCTAAAGAGGAGTATGCTTCTATTAAGAAGAACATCTTGAATAGCGTTCCTGCTGACTACAAGGATATGGTTCAAGGTCTGTTGCAATATGGCAACAACGTTTCGTTATCGCAAAGGTTGAGCGGTTTGGTTGAGATGTGCCCAAAAGCAATCGTAGACTTGTTTATACCAGATACCAATGCATTCGTCAATGAGATTCGCGACTCAAGAAACTACTATACTCACTATACAGCCTTGGGAAAAAAGAGCGTGAAGCGGCATGGGGAGTTATATTTACTCTCCAAACGTATACAAGAGTTACTGATTGTGGACTTGTTGTTATTTATAGGTATGAGTGAGGATATGCTGGTAAGGCAATATCAGAATCAGGAATATAAGCTGAGGTATTTGTTGGATAAATGACATAATTTATGGATTTCATAATTCTTGACAAGAAACAAGTAGAAAAGAAACAGTGGTTCTTGTGTAAAGGGAATATGCTTGAATATATCTCGACTCTAAAACGAGATTTTTCAGAATTCCAGATTCAGAGACGAATAGTAAGGAATGGGTATTTGGACGGAATACTGAAAACAGTTACCGACGGAGAACCCATGCCTACCATTACCCTAACTTGTCCTCAAGCAATTGCTATTAAAAATGATAGCATTGAAATCAGTCCGGAGAATATAGAGATACTTGATGGACTTCAGAGGTCGTTTAGACTGTGGGTGTTTTGGAAGCTTGCTGATATAGTGACAAAAGAACACATCATCGATTACAAAGTGTTGGCAGACAAATTAAAGAAACCTGATATGGAGTATATCAAGCGACTTGATTTTGTAAATGCTACATATCTTAAAAGTGTCCTGGATGTTAGATATCGCGAGATAGTATTGAAATCTTATAGCGAGTATGATCTCATATTTGTTGTATGGACAGGACTAACAGATAAAGAAGTGGTTGAGAAGATGCTTGTGCTTAATGCAGGGCAGCGTCCGGTTTCTTCTACGCATCAGTTTGAAATATTGTTCCTTCATTATTTTGATAAAGAGAAGCTTGACTATGACAAGAATATCCGGCTCTTAAGAGAAAAGGAACCAGATTATTATAAGATGAAGCATGGGGACCGAAAGGTTGGTCAATATGCACTATCATCTATAATAATTGCAATACAGTCTTTTTTACAAGCAAAGCCTCTTCGAATAGCATCAGCTAATAAGGTCGTATTTGAAGAGGATTCCGTTGCTGATGCGAGGAATTATCGTGAGTTTTTTACTGGTGAAAATCTCTCTCGGTTTATCAATCTTGTGTACAAGTTAGATGAATCATGGAGCTATATGAGTCAGGACTATCGGTTGTGGTATGGGAAGGATACCACTTTGAGCGGGCTTTTTGCTGCATTTGGCGCTTATATAGAGGACGAAGAAAGATCAGTGGAAGGACTGGAAAAAGTAATCAATAGGATTGTGTCAAAAAAGACAGATTTTGAGATAGATGGGTATAATAAAGCATATTCAGATTTGTCTAGCGTCCATGTTAACGTGGGACAGCGCGTTCGTGAAGCGATTTATAAATATACTAAAGCGCTGCTTACGGGCAATCGGATTAGTTGGTCAAAAGCATTCAACAGAAACGATGACGATTATGGCTACACGACGGTCCCTCTATTCTGAGTTTCTAAACACTTGGGCAACTAGACTGTTAAATGATGGTGTTTTGCCTGCAGCGGAAAAGGCATCTATTGACAGCGACCTGCAAATAGACGATTTCCAAGAAGCTATATCCAAAATACAGCCAGTTGTGACAGGTGCTCTTTCCTCTCTTGTCTTGAATAAAATGGATGTAATTCAAGGGATAGACGGACTGTTAGACGAAGATGTACAGACTGTTATGTCTGTGTTCTCATATGAAGTTGAGCAGCACAGGGAATACTGTTATAAAGACTTTTCATATTCAGCAACATCAGGCGATTTGTGCGTTATAACATCAGAAAGAATTAAGAATTCTGTCACAAGTGGTCGTTTTACTGATGATGACTGGAAAGTTTTTGAGCAGATGCTTCTAAAGGATGTCACTACCTGTGATTTCCTTTATAATTTGTCCCGAGAACTGAATCAAGATAAAAAGATGGTGTATGTCCTGACAAGTCAGGCAACACCCAATGTTTGGCGTTTATATTCATACGCGTACTTCAGTCATATAAATAAACATCATGTTCCAATTCCGACTGTTTTGTCTTACCCTTCTTCGACGGATTTTGACACTGCTGGTATTGCCTATAGGAATGACGTTATTTATGAGCAGTATTTCGAGGCATTTCACGTAATGAACGAGGCGAAGCATGTAGAAGATATACTTGGGCGATATTTGCGGATGTACCAGGTGTTAGAACAGTTTTCTTATCGTAGAAAGTTAGTCGAGATATCTGCTGCAAACAATCGGAATAGTGCTTTTGTCCGTAATGTGATGAAATACACCAATAAAACAGAGAAAGACGAAAAAGGACAGTTCGTTGATGGATTAAAAGTCATTTTCCCTAATCTAGATCATGTAATAACAGATGCTGATATTACCCCATACGATACCTTCTTAAAGAATGTTTATCAGATAGGTAATGGTAACCACTCGTCTAACAAAGTTGGCGGTATTATTTATGCTTTAAGAAATAGCATTGTGCATAACAAGGAATCCGAGTTACATTTTACTTATGGCAATGTTGAAGAGTATATGGACGGTATTAATCTGATGAAAGTAATACTGCCCAAAATGGAAAAAGAAATAGTCAATCTCATCAACACACCCGGTTGTCCTGTCTCGTATGGAATAGATAGGATGCCATTGTATTAATTCGTCTTGAATACTTTATGGAAATTGTAATGTTCCGCAATGTGAATGCGACGCTGCGACAATCGGCAAAACTACAAGAAATAAAACAAAGCAAGATAATATATAAAGTACTTAATTGTGGTAGCCCATCCCGACGATGAAGTTTTAGGATGGCGCATCCATTTACAAATGGACCAAGCAGGGAGACGTGGTGGATGTGTGCATCATGAGTGCAGAGGCCAAGGCCAGGGCGTTCCGTCCGGAGGACAACGAACTGAACGACGACACGCACGCAGCACTGGCATACATCGGTGTGAACAAGGAATATGAAGGGAAGTTCCCGAACATAGAGATGAACACGGTGCCGCACCTGCAGCTGGTGCAGCATATTGAGGCGGCCATCAAGGAATCGGAGCCGGATATCATCATCACGCACCATCCTGCGGATACGAACAACGACCATCTTCAGACCTCTTTGGCGTGCCAGGAAGCGATAAGGCTGTTCCAGCGCCGACCGGAGATAAAACCCATTCGGGAATTCTGGTACATGGAAGTGCCTTCATTCACAGAGTGGGCATTGAACACGGCCATGAACCGTTTCCAGCCCAACACCTGGGTGGAAGTAGGCAAAGAGGGCGTAGAGGCCAAGGTGAAGGCTCTGGGAATGTATCGCGGTGTGATGAGGCCTTATCCGCATCCGCGTTCTGCAGAGTATATAGCTGGCCTTGCTGCTGTTCGTGGTAGCCAATGGGGAGTGAACTATGCGGAGGGGTTTGAGGTCGTGTTGAGAGCGTATTAATTATGAAGATAACGCAAGCATTATTGGATGACTTGACCGCGCAGGCGAAGGCATCTCCCCGGTTAAGGATGAACTACGATCTCCGCAACTCCGCTTCGGATGGTTCCCAGCGGATGCTGAATGCCATCGAGCCGGGCTCTCCTCTGCCCATCCATCGGCACCGCAAATCCTCCGAAACGGTGGTTTGTTTAAGGGGTAGGCTGGTGGAGGAGTTCTATGACGAGTTGGAGCGTCGCTGCACCGAGGCCATCGAA
>JAEEGL010314308.1_pt1 | contig 43235 bp, 43 predicted proteins | sample 9134231 | NCBI WGS metagenome assembly JAEEGL01 (sample SAMN16246548, study PRJNA631951) | gut metagenome | biome: gut microbiome; feature: rumen; material: fiber-attached | host: Bos | place: Iran: Karaj | collected 2018-10
GGGGGAAGCGGAGGACAGGCGTTTCCGTTATCTGAATGCGAAGCATGAACTCGATGTATGGATGACAGTACACGGTCAGCACGGTTTATTGGAATTGCTTGATAGGCTAAATGGCGGAGCAGATTTCACCACTGCGTATGAAGGTTAAATTCCAGTTTTTCGGCTTGTTCCCGCGAACAGACAAATGTTCCCGGACACCAATTGGCGAACGGTCAAAACCGTGGACAAGTTTCTGACCGCCGATTAGCGAACGGTCGGAAAAATGAGTTAGTGCTATCGTGGTCTCAGGCCATGTGGAGACGGTGGCACTTTTATCCCGCAGAAAAGATCAGCCAAGAATAAATATGACAATGCATCTAAAATGCATGGATTGATGAAAAACAAAATCATGATTTGTCAAGATAAGGAGAATTACATAATGAAAGATTTAGGAGCAAGAGCGTTTTCCTACGGATATGCATCTCCGGTATTGATGGCGGCAACATACAATGATGATGGTACGGTCAATGTGATGAACCTGCATGAGGTGGCAAGAACCAATGCCGGAGATCTGGCGTGCTGTATCGGCAAACCGAAGAAGACGCATGAGAATATTGAAAAGAGGAAGGCGTTTACCCTGACGCTTGCCAATGAATCATTGATGAAGGAGATCGACTATCTCGGCACGGTCTCCGGATATAAGGTTCCGGACAAGTTTGAAAGGACACATTTAAAGGCTGTAAAAAGCAAGCATGTGGATGCACCTGTCATCGTGGGGAGTCCTGTGGTTATTGAATGTGAGCTGATCGAGTTTGTTGAGACGGAAAACTTCACAACAGTGCTTGCCAGAGTCGTGAATATGGCGGCAGATGAATCCGTTCTGGGCGAAGACGGCAAGATCGATACAGGAAAGATCGGAATGATATTCTACGAATCTTTCAGCAACAGCTATTACAAACTTGGCGAGAAGGTTGGGAAAGCGTGGAGCGAAGGAAAGGTATTCATGGAATAAATGAATATCGGCTTGCCAAGGCGGTGGTGCTTTTATCCTGCAGAAAAGATGAATCGAGGATACATGTGACAATGCAACCATGGTACGCAGGTTGGATAAAAGGACAAATCGGGATTTGCCAAGGGAGCGTTTGAAATGAGCAACGTCGTTTCACAGTGGTATGAAGATAAAAAGAATGTTGATGAAATGCGCAATTGGAATTCAGCATTAAAAGAGTGGGAACGTTCGGTTATCAGGTTTTTTCCTTCGGGTGCAAGAATACTGGATATTGGTTGCGGCCTGGGACGAGAAGCATTTGCATTATCGGATTTGGGATTTGATGTAGTCGGCATTGACATTTCAAAAGAAGTGATATCACAAGTCAAACAGTTGTCTTTCGATAAAGGATATACTATTTCGTTTTACGAATATGATGGGGAACACCTGGATTTTTCTGCAGGTTCATTTGATGTTGTGCTGATTTGGGCGCAGACTTTTGGATTGTTGTATGGAAACGAATATAAGAAAAGGTATTTGTCGGAATGCAAACGAGTCCTGAAAAATGGCGGATTGTGCAGTTTTTCAACACATGACTACCGTTTCCTTACAGAGCATTATTCAAATTGTCTGGAAGGGCAGAAGTTTTATCCTTTTGCCGATGCCGAAATATACTGGGAAGCTTTCGAAGCAGATGACTTGATACGGTTTGCAAAGCAAGCAGACTTGGAGGTTATCCTTTGTGAAAAAGGAAATATATATACACCTGAAGATGGAACCGTTTTGCATTGTTTATGCAGAAAATGAATTTGAAAGATTCAAGCTTGCCGATAGGCAAAGCGAGTCGATTGTGAAGGACTGTTTTATGCGCATTGCTCCTTCAACCATGTACAACACATGCGGCGACGGTATGCCGCTTGCACCGCCAAAAGACAGACTTTATCTCAGTGCCGTATGAACCGAAGAATACGGCGCACCCGAAGCAGAAGAATACAGCAGCTGATCATGTGAGGTCATTATGTATTATCATGCATCGCAGACAGGCAATATAAAACGTCTTGAACCCAGGATATCAAATCACGGCATCCCTTTGGTTTACTTCTCAAAGAAAAGAGAAAACGTTCTTGTATATTTGAGCAATGCAATAGAGAAGTATTGTAAGGAAACCGGCTTCGCTTATGATGGAAAATGGGAAAAATGGGGACCATACGGATTTACCGAGAATGGGATCCTGCGATTGGAGGAATATTATCCCGACGCTTTGGAAAAGACCTATAAGGGAGTATCGGGATACATATATTGTGCTAACGACGTGGTCGAAGCTGATTATCAGATACGGATCCCCGATGCGGCTGTAAGCAGTATCCCAGTTGACGTCAGCGCCGTGGAGTTCGTGCCGGATGCTTATGAAGCTATTCTTCAGGCGGAGAGAGACGGTCTTATAACTATCCTGAGATATGAAAACATGTCTGAAAAGATGAAAGAATGGAATCAAAGGACCATTCTTGAAGAATACAAAAACGCTGTGGATCACCCGGAATACAGGCATTTTTTGACAGGCAACTTTTCAGACATACTATACGGCAAACAGATCTTGGATTTGAGGGATCGTTTCATCGAAAAAACATATTGAAACCGTCTGTCAACTAAAACACAATCGGGAAAAGAAGGAAACATGATAGAACTCAAAGCAATTACAGAGGAAAACTTTCTGGACGCATTCCGCCTGAAGCTGGCCCCGGAGCAGGAGGCTTTCGTGTCCCATCCCATCCGGAGCCTGGCGCAGGCCTATGTGTATCGGGATCAGTGTCAGCCCTTCGGCATCTATGCTGATGGGCAGATGGTGGTCTATGTCATGGTGATCTATGACTATGACGTGCCTGAGTACGACATCTGGCATATGATGATCGACGAAGGGGCGCAGGGGCGCGGGTATGGCGGTCAAGCGTTGGACCGGGTCCTTGCGTACATCCGTACAAAACCCTTCGGCGATTCGGACAGAGTGGCCCTGACTTGCAACAGGAAGAATCCCGTAGCCAGGAAGCTGTATGAAAGCAGGGGATTTTCGCCCACCAGCAACGGGGATGAGGACGAGATAGAACTGGCCCTGACGGGCTTGTGACGTGACTGTATGCATTTTGTCAACGCCAAAGGAATATTGACCGGCAGCGGCGGTCGTTACGGAATGAACATCTACCGAGGCTGCACCCACGGCTGCGTCTATTGCGACAGCCGCAGTCGGTGCTACCAGTTCACCCATCCCTTTGAGGATGTAGAGGTGAAGCAGAACGCCCCGGAGCTGCTGGAAAAAGCGCTGCGATCCAAGCGACGCAAATGTATGATCGGCACAGGTTCCATGTCCGATCCCTATATGCATTGCGAAGAGCAGCTTGGACTCACCCGTCGATGCCTTGAAATCATTCTGAAGTATGGCTTTGGGGCAGCCGTTCAGACGAAATCGGACCGTATCCTTCGAGACATAGATCTGCTGGATGAAATCAACCGTTCGGCGAAATGTGTGGTGCAGATGACACTCACGACCTACGATGATGATTTGTGCAGGATATTGGAACCGAACGTATGCAATACAAAACGTCGCATCGAAGTGTTGGAACGGATGCGGGAGCGGGGGATACCGACGGTGGTGTGGATCACGCCTATCCTGCCGTTCATCAACGATACAACGGAAAACGTCGCGGCTATCCTGCGGGAATGCGTCCGGGTGGGCGTCAAGGGCGTCATCGACTTCGGTATGGGCATGACCTTGCGGGAAGGGGACAGGGAATACTACTATGCGGCCCTCGATAAATATTTCCCGGGCATGAAGGAGCGATATATTCAGCGGTATGGGAACGCCTACGAGCTGCCCAGTCCCCGATCCGGGGAGCTGACGGCCATCCTCCGCCGTACCTGCCGGGAAAAAAATATCCTGTACACCCCGGAAGAATGCTTTGCATATTTGGGCAATTTCCCGGCAAAAGAGGCGCAACTGAGTCTATTTGATCTGTGAGCGGGGATAAAATGGATCGAAGGAGGCTGTTCATGAAAAACCGGGAGATGCTTTTATATAGTTCCCTGAAAGGGCTTTACTTGCTGAACAAGGCGGACACGCACACGGTGGTGTCCGACCTTATGGGCCTGCAGGCGCAGTTTGCCAACTACCCCAAGGCTTCGCTGAGGATACGAGCATCGGATTTCCAGGAGGCTGATCCTTTCGCAGGATTGGTTAAGATCTGGTCCCATCGGGGCACCATGCACCTGGTGCCCGAGGACGAGCTGGGGCTCCACCTGTCGGCGTATGATAACGCCGGGCCCTTCGTCCATGGGTATTGGGGCATCTCCCAGGCGGACGCTGAGTATTGGGCCCCCTTCATCGAGGAGGAGATAGAGCGAGACAACAACACTCGGGACGGTCTGAAAGTAGCCTGTGCTCAACGGGGCATGGGGGAGGAACTGCTCCATCAGGTGTTCTATGGCTGGGGTGGCCTTATCCGGGAGATGGTCTGCCGGGGGCGGATCGTGTGCGGCACAGGCACCCAAAAGGAATACTTCATCCCCAACCCTGTGATATGGGTGGACCGGGACCAGGCTCGTCGGGTATTCCTCAGGCGGTACTTCGAGCACTACGGCCCGGCCACCGTGTCTGACTGTCGATACTTCTTCAGCAACTGGAAGAAGAATGATATGGATCTGCTGTTGAATGAGCTGCTGCCGGAGCTGGTCTGCACTGTGATCGACGGGAAGAAATACTATAGCCTCCACGCGCCTGATACAGACGGTGCCCTTCCCGAATGCGTTTTGGTGCCAGGCTTCGACCAGCTGATCCTGGGATATAAGGACCGGGACCGCATGATAGACCGGTGTTTTTTGAGGGAGCTCACCACCATTTCCGGCATAGTATCGCCGTCCATCCTGCTCCGTGGCCGCATCCGGGCGCGGTGGAAACTGGACGGCAGTAAGTTCCTGGTCACGTCCTTCGAAAAGCGACTGAAGCGGGACGAGGCAGCCATCCGCCGAAAGGTTCGCCAGGTGTTCGGCAAGCAGGTGAAAGAGATCGTTTTCGACGATGTTGAAACGAAGAAATGAGGGACAAATGAAACTGGTTCTGTATGCCCCTGCATTGAGCGACCTGTGGTTCCGGCAGCGGATGTTGGAGGACGAGGAGACCATGGCCTACAATTGGGATTGGGGCGGCACCATCCCCTGGCCACGGGAACGGTGGGCGTCCTGGTATGAGCATTGGATCATCCATCCCGAGGGGAAGCGGTTCTATCGATATCTCAAGGACGAGGATATGGGGGATTTCGTAGGCGAGATCGCCTATCACTTGGATGAGCAGGGCATGTGTCAGGCGAACGTGATCGTTTTCGCTTCATGCCGAGGGCAGGGATACGGGCGGGAGGGCCTGCGGCTCCTGTGCCAAGCGGTTTGGGAATATGGCGTGGACGTTCTCTATGACGATATGGCGGCGGACAATCCGGCCATGGGCTTGTTCCTCAGCGAAGGATTCCAGCTGGTGGAGGAACGGGCGTTGACCCGGCTGCTGAAAAAAGACCTGACGATGTAGGCGACATACTCTTCAAAACGTCGCCAAAGTGGTGTACAATAGAAAAAACGACAGGAGACTGGATATGAAGAACATCACCCTGGGACGCACCGGGATCGTGGTCCCGCAGAACGGATTCGGCGCACTGCCCATCCAGCGCATCTCCAAGGAGAAGGCTGTGCGGCTTTTGCGGCGGGCCTACGAGGGAGGCATGCGCTACTTCGACACCGCCCGCGGTTATACGGACAGCGAGGAGAAGCTAGGCGCAGCTTTCGGCGACGGTTGGCTGAAGCGGGAAGAGGTGTATATCGCCACCAAGACCCACGCCAAGACCCCCGAGGGGTTCTGGCAGGATTTGGAGACTTCTCTGAAGCTTTTAAAGACGGACTATATCGACGTATATCAGTTCCACAACCTATCCCAGTGCTATCGTCCCGGGGATGGCACGGGTATGTACGAGGCCATGCTGGAAGCGAAAGCCCAGGGGAAGGTCCGCCATATCGGCGCCACCGCCCACAAGATCGGCGTAGCCTGGGAGGTGGTGGAAAGCGGCCTCTACGAGACACTGCAGTACCCTATGAGCTACTTGGCCGAGGATAAGGAGCTGGAGCTGCTGTCCGCCTGTCAGCAACACGATATGGGCTTCGTGTGCATGAAGGGCCTGGCTGGCGGTCTTATTACAAACGCCAAAGCAGCTATGGCCTTTGTGAGCCAATTCGATGGACTTATCCCCATCTGGGGCATCCAGCGGGAGAGGGAATTGGACGACTGGCTGTCCTTTATGGACGAGACGCCCGTTCTGGATGACGAGTTGCGGGCCTATATCGCCAGAGAACGGCAGGAACTCATGGGTTCCTTCTGCAGGGGCTGCGGCTACTGCCTGCCCTGCTCGGTGGGCATCAAGATCAGCGATTGCAACCGCATGTCCCTGATGATCCGCCGGGCTCCCAGCGCCAGCTGGCTCAGCGACAAGTGGCAGAGGGAGATGACGAAGATAGACGAATGCGTAGACTGCCGCCAATGCGTCAGCAAATGCCCCTATGAGCTGGATATCCCAAACCTCCTGCGCAAAAACCTGGAGGATTATCGGAACGTCCTGGCGGGGAAGACCAAGGTCACGGAGTGAGAGAGGAGCAGACTATGGAACAGATAGAACGGATCACTAAAATGGAGCAGTGCTTGGACGCTTCGGAGAAGGCCATCCGGGAGCTATCGAAGGCGTTGTCCGCCTTCGAGACCGTCCAGCTCCAGTATCGACAGCTCAGCGATTACTTTGGCAGCGAACAGTGGATGCAGGACTATGAGGACGACGAGGCGGGGAAACTTCCCCGAGACCTGAAGCGGGGCGTGCTCTCCGAGGACGCCGTCTACGATTTGACCACGGAAAATAGGGAGCTGCTGGTGCGGATGCTGCGGCTGGTCACGGCCGCGTTGGAATCGGATACACTGTAAGGAGAGGATAGAAAGATGCTGGAATACAAGTACGACACCCAACTGCTGATCGAAGGGAACGATTTGGATGAGGATAAGATCAGCGATTATTTCACCGAGAACTTCAAGGGTGATTGCCTGCTTTGTGTGGGCGACGAGACCCTGATCAAGATCCATTTCCACACCAACGAGCCATGGCTGGTGCTGCAGTACTGCGCCACCCTGGGAGAGATATTCGACATCGTGGTGGAGGACATGGACCGACAGGCCCGGGGTCTGCAGGGCTGATGACGGACCTGCCCGCTGAATTCTTCTTACAGGACGCCTTGATCGTTGCACCTCGTCTCCTGGGGTGCCGCCTGGCGGTGGACGGTCGGGAGCTGGTCATCACAGAAACGGAGGCTTACCGGGGCGAAGGGGACACAGCCTGCCACGCCCACCACGGGCGCACAAAGCGGACCGAGATGCTCTATCGCCGAGGCGGGCATGTGTACGTGTATCTGTGCTACGGCATTCACAACCTGCTGAACATCATCACCGGCGAGGTGGATGACCCGCAGGGGGTACTCATCCGCTGCTGCGCAAGCGCTGCTGGACCGGGAAAGTTGACCAAACGGCTGGGGATCGACCTGTCCTTCAACGGTTTGGATATCCTGAGGACGGACAGAATAGGCTTGTGGCAGGGACCGGAATACGCCTATGAAACGGCGACACGGGTGGGCATCGGATATGCCTCCCAGGAAGATCAGGAGCGTCTCTGGCGCTTCATTATGAAAGGGAACTGATTGCTGTACGTTCTGTGCTTCATTCTCATGGTGGGCGTAGGCCTCTTGCTCTACGGCTGGTGGGACACCAACCGCTTTGACGTGCGCCGGTCCGAAATAGAGTTGGAACGGCTTCCTCAGGCCTTCGATGGATTCACCATCCTGCAGGTGTCCGATCTTCATAATCAAGCCTATGGGTCGGATGGCAGAACGCTGATACGGACCATCGAGGGACTGTCCTTCGACTGCATCGCTATCACCGGCGATCTGTTGGATCGACATATGCCCAAGCGGCGTGAAAACGGGTATCGGTTCGCCCAGGAAGCATCCCGGCTGAGCCCCGTGTACTTCATACAGGGAAACCACGAGCGGCGTATCGGCGACTGGCCGGGGATACGCAGAGACCTGAAAAAGCGCGGTGTCCGCGTCCTGGACAACGAAAAGATAACGCTGAGACGCGGAAGCGATCGGCTGGATTTGATTGGCGGCAGCGACAGGGCCACGTTTGTAGATATGCAGCCGCTGGTCTCCAAACATACCTGCTCGATCCTTTTGGCTCACCATCCGGAGCGGATCAAGCACTACGCAAGGACTGGGGTAGATTTGGTCCTGTCTGGCCATGCCCACGGAGGTCAGGTCCGTTTGTTTGGCCATGGACTGTTCAGCCCCGATCAGGGCGTACTGCCCCGTTACACATCGGGGATCTATCGCTGTGGCCAAACCAAGCTCTACGTTTCCCGTGGCGCCGGCAACCACAGCTTCCTGCCGCCCCGCATCTTCAATCGACCGGAGATCGATCTCATCACACTAAAAACGCCTTCCCGCTGAGCGGAAAGGCGTTTTTGCATTATGCGGGTTTTTAGCCTTCGATGATCTTCTTGGAGGAACTGGCGCCGATGCGGCTGGCGCCGGCGGCGATCATGGCTTCGGCCGCCTCCCGGGAGCGGATGCCACCGGAGGCTTTCACCCCCAGTTCGTCGCCCACCACGCCCCGCATGAGGGCCACGTCCTCTACGGTGGCACCGCCGGTGGAAAAACCGGTAGAGGTTTTCACAAAGTCGGCTCCGGCGTTTTTGGCGCAGAGGCAGGCGTTCACCTTCTGCTCGTCATTGAGGAGGCAGGTCTCAATGATGACCTTCAACAAGGCCTTGCCCCGGATAGCATCGGCCACGGTCTGGATATCCTTTTCAACATACTCCCAGTCGCCTTCCCGGGCCGCACCCACAGCAATGACCATATCGATCTCCTGAGCCCCATTCTCCACGCACAGCTTCGCTTCCGCGGCCTTGATGGCGGAGGGGGTGGCGCCCAGAGGAAAGCCCACCACGCAGCAGGTCTTGATATCCGTGCCCGCAAGCTCCTTAGCTACGAAAGCGGCATAGATGGGGTTCACGCAGACGCTGGCGGTGTCATAGGCCTTGGCTTCCTCGCAGACCCGGCGGATATCCTCATGGGTGGCATCCGGTTTCAGCAAGGTATGATCGATATATTTATTCAGCTCCATTATTTCGCATCTCCTTCCTCGGTATAGGTGATCACGTTTTGCCCGTCATCCCACAGACGCTCCAGATTATAATAGGTGCGCTCCTCCGGATGAAACAGGTGCACCAACAGATCGCCGAAGTCCAGCACGATCCAGCGGCCCTCCTGATACCCCTCCTTGCGGCGGGGGAAGAGGCCCATCTCGGCGGCTTTTTCCTCCAGCTCGTCGCTGAGAGCTTTCACCTGAGGCACGCCCCGACCGCTGCAGACGATGAACCAATCGGCGATGATGGTCTTGTCCGTCACTTCGATGGCCCGGATGTCCATGGCCTTCTTATTGTACAGGATCTTGCATAGCTGCAGGATCGTTTCCTTGTTCAGGGTTTCCATGTATGTCTCCTTTGCTGTAGTCTTGCGCGCGAGGGCATCCCTGGCGCGGAGGGTGGCGGGATAGAGCTCCCGACCTTCATTCTGAATATACCAAATATTGTCGATAAAAACAAGTAGCAGCCCCTTTTCAAAAATCATTTGATCGTGGGCGGAAAGGAGCAGGGCTCGGTGCTTTTCCACGGAAGGATAGTCGCGGCCAGGTTCGATCAGGTCCGCAGCCCAGATGATCTCATCCAGCAGCGTCATATCCTCCTCGCCGGTGGTGTGATAACGAATGGCCTGTAGGACAGCTTTGTCCGTAACGCCGAACTTTTCCCTGGCCAGGCATGCACCGGCTGGGGCATGGAGGATCGCCTCCGCCTCTCGGGGCAAAGTGCTGCCATCTTGCTTCGCCAAAACGAATTGCTCTGCTACAGGAAGATATTTGGCGCAGTCGTGAAGAAGGGCTGCCAATCGAGCCTTCGGCCCATCGGCCCCCAGGTTTTCCGCCAGCTGTATTGCCGTGACCTCGACGCCGATCACATGGCGGAAGCGACGAGGATTCAACACCTCTTTCATGGCTGCGGTAAACGCAGCCAACTGCTCGTTCACATAGAGTGCCTGCTCATAGATGTACCATTCCACTGAGGGCGGAACCAGGCCGGTGATGGGCTGTCCGCCCATGAGACGGTTGCGCACCTCTGTGGAGGATAGCTCCCGCACCGGGGGAAGCAGGGTCACGCTGGCACCGTATTGCGCCATAACCGTTGCTGCGGCCTCCTCTTCACCTCCGTCCTGCCCGGCACGGCAGATGCACACCAAATGGGCTTTTTCGCAGACGATCTCTGGGTGATACCAGGTGGTGAGGGAACGGAGCATATCGCTGCCCATGATGAAGTACAGCTCATCCTCCGGATGTTCTCCCGACAGATGGGTCAATGTGAGGGCCGTATAGCTGGTGCCCTCTCGGTTCAGCTCCCAGTCGGAGGCAACGAAGCCTCTTTCACCTTCGCAGGCAAGCTGCACCATGGCATACCGCTGCTGGCTGTTGGCGCCCTGAGCCAGTTCCTTGTGGGGAGGTATCCTGTCCACCATGAGGATGACCTGATCGAGGCCCAAAGTGTCCCTTGCGCTGCGTGCCATATCCAGATGTCCGTTGTGAATGGGGTGAAAGCTGCCCCCCAAAATTCCGATCTTCATGTATTGTAGTATAGTATACTTTGTGCCCTGGAGGCAATACTGTTTTTCCAGATGGATAAAAAGATTGCGCGTGCGCAAAAAAGAAAATGCTTCCACGGAAGAGGCGCCCTTGCCAGGTGGACAGATCGACTGTTCTTTGCAGGCCTGGGAGGTTTATGCTTGTATATAGTGCTTAAAAACTGGTGGCTGTCCATAACGTCGGCCGTTTGTTTATTGTCGATACAGATGATTTGGGCAAAACACAGATGGGAGTCCTATCAGAAGGATCTTCGAAAAAAAACGATCGTTGCGCTTCGCAAAGAAAACTGGCTCAAGGAGGAAGCGGTGAAGATACGCTCCTGCGGCGAAACCATTTTATTCCCTTTGCCCGGCAAAGAACAATTGAGCGCAAATTGTCTCAATGCAGACAAGGGTACGCGGTTTCATTGCTTCGGCGATGAGGACAAACGGCTCTGCGAGTATGCCAAAAGCTATGGCTGTATTTTGGTTTTCCATCCCTGGGGCATGGGCAAGGTTCCGACAAATGAAGATATTGAAAACAGAATCGCGGAAGTATCGGACGGAAGCAAGAACGCATTGCACAGGATCATATCTCAGACATATAATCGCTATTTTTTGACAGGCGCATGTCTGTTGTTGTTTTCTATTACCTTAAGGCATGCTGTATATTGGCGGCTGCTCGCGAGCCTGTGTTTCATCATCGGCGCCGTCAAGCGACTCGTTCGCATCGAATCCATATAGGATCATCCATTGTATTGCCAGTCCCCCACATCGCACTGCCCGGAGTTGTTTTTTCCTTTTGCAGCAAAGGTGCCGTCATCCTTCATTACAACGAAATGAGTCCCCGAGGCAGCGATGGCGCATACGTCCGTCCAGTCGAAGGAATTATCATCCCCATAACGGAAGGACCAGAAACGGACGGTTTTGTTCTCAAGTAAAACGAATATGCCCGATGAACATGCGTCCAGCACAAGCGCTTCAGCGTACGTAGGCGTGGAGAGGGCGGTGGTCACTATGGTCCCGTCGAAGCGAACAGCCGCGGCATAATCCGTTCCGGCGTCTATCATGGTAATAGAGCGAAAACTGTCATTTATCATGGAAGGCCGTGTCGAATACGCTGTGCCATCGTCTTTCAATCCTACCAGGGCATAGCTGCCCAGGGATATAGATGTCAGGACAGGCAGTGGAGTGCCTGGAGCGACAAACTTGTTTCGCCCGATGCAAATCAAGGAACCGTCCTTTTTTTGAGCTACGGAATCAAAGGTGTGGGCCGCGATACATACGACGTCCGTGATGCCGCTGACTTGGCACTGACCGTATCGGTCATCGCCAACGGCGACAAGCGTTCCGTCTGCGCGCAAACCAACGGTATGATATGCGCCAGCGGCTACGGCGACGATATTCGTCCAATTCTGCACGTTGCATTGTCCATAACTGTTGTCGCCCGTGGCCATAACGGTTCCATCCGATTTCAACGCTACGGTATGGTCGTTCCCCACGGCCAGGACACCGCTCTTCAGTGTTTTTTTCAGTTCTTCTTGTTGAGTGACTTGAGCCTGCTCTTTTTCCTGTTGCTCGGTGTAATAGGTAAGGATGTCCTCTTCGGTAGCGTTTTCAAATCGTTCCATGTCCTTCCGACGGAGGAGCTCAAGATAGATGTCCTGTACATCGGCGCCTTCGTCCAATAAAGACAGCACCAACGTTTCACATGCGTCATTTTCCTCTGCGGCAAGAAGGGCTCTTGCCTTTTCGACGCGTATACGCATAGAAAGCTGTTTGGAGGCTTCATCTTGTCCGTTCTCGCCCAACAGCAGCAGTGCCTTATCAGCGTCCCCTGAAGAAAAAGCTTGTTCTGCCAAATGAAAATTGCATTCAACCAAAAGGGAATAGGTGGTGGGATCGGATGCGATCAAACTCAGATAGCGCTTGGCTTCCGCGTATTGTCCGTCAGCCATCCTTTCTGTGGCGATGCCTGCTCGTAAACGGGATAAGGTAGCTTCATCCAAAGCACCCTCCCCGGCTCGTTCAAAATCAGCCGAAGCGTCGGAGTACTTACCTTCATCCAGCAAGGCTTTGCCTCTGGCCAGATACGCTTCCTGCAGCAGGCTTTCAGCTTCTTGGGACGTATTCTGTTGCAGGATAGCGATGGCTGAATCGTATTTGCTTTCTGACAGTGCTTTCTTTCCAGCGTATTCCATATACCGTGGATAGAGACGGGCACCTACCAGGAACAGCATGAGAAGTACCAAATATAGAAACAGCATCCTGCGGGAATAGAAAAATATGGAGTTTGTTTTTTTACTTCGTCTGTTCATTTAGTCACCCATGTACAGGTTTAAATAGTACCGATAAGATTCAGAACCGATAAAGTTGGTGGAGACGATATATATGTCGTCTATCCCATATGTGTCGATAAAATCTTTGATCCTTCCCCCTGCTGTGATCGGATCATAGGACTGTTTTCCTTTAGGACACATATAGTGGATCTCGTCATAATAGGACAGCAAGAAAGGCGCTATGGCGTTACCCATGGAATCGGCGAGAAGAAGCATCTTACGTCCATTGTTCTCATAGCTCCGGATCAACCGCCAAGGGCCGCGGTTTGACCCCAAATATCCGGCATATCCTTTTTTGCTCCTTTCGTATAGCTCTCGTGGCGTCAACTTGTTCATGTATGTCAGAGTATAGAAATCATATGGCATGGCGGGAGAGATGATCTCGATGGTATCGACTTCATCCTGCTTCACGAGAGGGTTTCTTTGTTGCGTAAGGGAGCCTCTGAAGGTGCCGCCCGGTTCCCATCCGTTGTCATCAAAGGGTACGGCTTTGAGCCCCTGAGACTCAATGATAGCTTGATGGACATACCATGCGCCAAGCAGCGTCCAGTGGTGATCTGTGTTGAAGAAAACGTGTTCTCCTGCGCGCACATGGGGTTCCAGGATCTCTGCCGTGCTGAACACTTTCACTTTTTCATTCAAATAGGGAGCAATATAGTCCTCTACGCCGCTTCTAAAATCCACGTATTTATCAAGATCTAAGTAATATTGCTTAAAGAACTGCGCCCGTGGCACATAGGTGAAATACAGATGGCCGCCCTCCGGCAGTAGCATCGTCAATCGGTTGACAACGTTGGCGCACTGCCGGATGCGCCAGTTGGGATAGGTATATACACTGGTAATACTACCATCCTTGCCAACAAGATCGACAGACGTAGTGGACAGATCCCTTTTACCTTCCTGCTCGATCTTATAAAACTCTTTCTTAAGGGCTGTTACGACGGTTTCGTCTGGAGTCGAGAAATGGGTCGGGGAAGATGCGGGCGATACCCGGCTGGGGCTGGGAACCGGTGTCTTAACGGGAGTAGAAGACTCAGGCAATTCCTGTGAAGGTGTCGGCGTCAGGATCGGAGTTGGGCTATCCGTGGAAAGCTCCGTTTCAATGACATGATTTATAGATTGAACGGTCGCTTCCTCATCATCCGAGGACGTATCGCTTTCTTCCGGATCCATGACCTCAGATCCCAACAGGGGATCATCAAGTTCATCATCCTCAAGACCAGGGTCATCGGGCAACTCTTCTAATTCAGATTCCTTATCCGAAAAAACGGTTTCATCCAGATTGGTGAGTCGGATCTGCTGCTCTTCATTCAGAAGAGAAAAAGCGTTCATACACTTGTTTGCTGCTTCTGTCCATGTGTAGCGGAGCGGAAACCTGTCCGAGAGATAGCTTTCAAATTCGGAAGCGAATCCACCGGAAAAAACATTCTCTGCAGTCAAGGAAGGGAATGCGGCAAGCATCCTGTTCTCAACGTCCGACACAGTAGCTTCCCGCGGCGAGACGACAAGAATCAATGCTCCGATGAAGTGCATGAGCAGGATCGCTATGAAATATATTATAAATCTTATCCGTTTTTTCATCGTTTCAAAACCTGAAGTAGATGAAGGGATTGTAACTTTGGCCTATCAAGAAAATGATGGATAATGCCAAAAGAGCCAGAAGCAGGGTTGTGGACACCAGATAATAGCCGCAACGCCGTTCTTTGTTTCGCTGGCGGTAGACAGCGGCGAGATGATGGCAAAGAGGCGTGCTCAATACGCAGGCAAGCAATATGGGAAGGCCATATTTAAGCAGCAGCAACCCTGTCTTTTCGTCGATTAAGGCGAGCGTATCACCTTTGGAAGAAAGACCAAAAAGAGCGAGAACATGAGTGATCCCATCAGACATATCCACATAATAGAACAGAACCCATCCAACCATCACGAAGAAAAGGGTGAAGCATCGGCGGATACCGGAGGGGATGCGATACAAAGCCTTTCCCAAAACGAATTTTTCGAACAGCAGCAGCACGCCATACATGAGGCCCCAACATACAAAATTCCAGCTGGCGCCGTGCCAGAGACCCGTCAGTCCCCATACAATCATCAAATTCAAGGCATGTCGAAGGGGGCGGACGCGGTTGCCGCCCAAGGGAATGTAGACATAGTCGCGAAAAAAGCTGCCCAGAGAAATATGCCAACGCCGCCAAAAATCGGTGACGGAATCAGCGGCATAGGGATAATTGAAGTTTTCTTTATACGTGAATCCCAGCATCCTTCCCATGCCGATGGCCATGTCCGAATAGGCAGAAAAATCGAAATAAATCTGCAAGCTGTATGTGATAGCACCGAACCATGCACCGATCACCGTAAGAGGACCAGTCTCCGCTGTGCCGAGGGTATTGAGTACCATCCCACAAAAGTTTGCCAGGATCGCTTTTTTTGCTAAACCGGTAATGAACCGAGGCATACCTGCGGTAAAACCCTTCATGGTTATTTTTCTATCGTCGATTTGGGCGACGATGTCAGAGTACTGGACGATAGGTCCGGCAATAAGCTGAGGGAAACAGGATATATACAGGAGCAGCTTAAAGAAATTTCTTTGTACTGGGCTCTTTCCTCGATACACGTCTACGGTATAGGTAAGGGCTTGGAAGGTATAAAAGGAGATGCCTATCGGCAGCACGGCAGCAGGGATCGTCCTATGAATCCCTAACAATTGGTTTATACTGTTGATAAGGAATGCGGCGTACTTGAAGTAGAATAATACGCCGAGACTTGCTGCGATGCCAATGATCAATAGGACCCTCTTTACGACCTTGCGCAACCGTTTGCGGGAGAACAGTATGGCACAAACATAGTTGACGAGGGTCACACCGATCATGGCAAGAATCCATCTGGGTTCGCCCCAACCGTAGAATAACAAAGATGCACCCAAAAGTACTCCGTTTTGATATCGAAGATCCCGATTCAACAGGAGCAGGATAATGACAACGGGGAAAAAGATGAGTAGGAATGTGAGACCGGAAAAGACCATTTCGTTTCCTCCTCCCTGTTCGGATGCGGTACGATCATGGCTTCTTTAGCATCTCTGTCACTTCATCAACGCTTATGAATGCAACAGACGAAAAGAACACATAGAAGCCTCAATCCCATAGCTGGGATCGAGGCTTTGTTAGCATTATTTGACGACGATCCGCTTCAGCTTTGCAAAGCGGGGGAGACCGTTTTCCAGAGGCAGATTTGGCGTTCCCTGAATAAGGGGCAGCACATACTCCACAAATTCCTGGGTGACCCCATTGCCGGTTTCGTTGATCCATTCCCGAGGGACCTTTTTCTCCGTGTTGGCGGCGAGGGACAGATCCTCAGGGACCACCTCGCAGGCATAATCGCCATACACGTCCGTGAGGCGGTGAAAGGCCATCATCTTGTCGCTCATGCCATTGACGGCAGCTTTTACCGCAGCGCGACCTGCCGCGAAGGATTCGTTGATGTCCGTGGCGGACGCGAAATGCGAGGAGCAGCGCTGCAGAAGGGACAGTTCAACACCACGAATCTTTTTGACGCCAAGCTTTGCCTTGACGTAACTCACCAGGGTAGCAGCCACGCCACCCAGCTGTTTGTGGCCAAAGCTGTCGGTGTTTTCAACGGCAGAGCCGTATTCAGCAATGAAGACGCCGTTTTTGTCGTGGATGCCCTCGGATACGACCACCATGCAGTCGCCCCGTTCATCCATGATCCGTTTCACATCGCCCAGGAACTGATCCATATCAAAGTCGGTTTCCGGCAGATACACCAGGTCAGGACCGTCGCCTGTGGCAGTTGCAACGCCGGCGGCACCAGCCAGCCAGCCGGCATGACGTCCCATGACTTCCACGATAAGGACCGAGTAGTAGTCGTACACATTGCAGTCACGGCGCATCTCCATGCAGCTGGTGATAATGTACTTGGCGGCGGAGGCGAACCCCGGGCAATGATCCGTGCCGTAGAGATCGTTGTCTACGGTCTTGGGCACGCCGATGACCCGGCAGACATAGTTCTCCCGCTGGAAGAATTTGCTGATCTTGTTGCAGGTGTCCATGGAGTCGTTGCCGCCGATGTAGAAGAAATAGCGGATGTCGTGCTTTTTGAATACTTCCAGGATACGATGATAATCTGTGTCGTCTTCCGTAAAATCCTTCAGCTTGTAGCGACAGGAGCCGAGGGAAGCGGAGGGCGTGTTGAGCAGGAGCCGCAACTCATGCTCGTCTTCCAGATCGAGATCGTACAGTATGTCGTCCAACACACCCTTGATGCCGTGAGCAGCACCATAGACATGGGTGATGGAATCGTTGTCCAAAGCGGTACGGATCACACCGTAGGCAGTGGCGTTGATGACAGCAGTGGGGCCGCCAGATTGTGCAACCAGGCAAGCGCCGATCAGTTTATCCATTATTTATCTCCTTTTGTTGTTTACAAACGATCTTATCAATTGTACTGTATTCAGCCGATTATTGCAAGGGAACCTGCCCATGCTTGCTGAGAAATCCGTCCAGATACGAAATATATAGGGCGGGTTCCGCATAGCAGCTGGCGCAATGGGCTGCGTTATCCACGGCGAGCATCTCCTTCTCCGAATGGCATTCCACAAAATTCTGATACCCCATTTCATAAGGGACCAGCTCATCCTTCTTTCCGTGGATGAACAGGAAGGGGAGATCTGTTTTATCGAGAGCATCCTTACAGGTCGTCGATGTCAGGGAGTATCCGGCAATGATCCTGGCCCACAGGTCCATAGCGGGCAGCATGGGAAAGACGGGGACCTTGTAGGAGTTCGTCAAGGCCGTGGCGATAACATCCCGAGGGGAATGGAAGGCAGAGTCGGCAATGACGCCTCTGGTCTGCTTGGGGAGTTCCAGACCGGTCGCCATAATCACCGTAGCGCCGCCCATGCTCTGACCGTACAGAAAGAGGGGCAGCTCGGGATGACGTTCGGAGAGCAGCTTTGCCCAGGCGGCGATATCATATCGCTCCTTGACGCCGAAAGTGATGTATTTACCCTCGCTTTTGCGGTGCGCACGCATATAGGGATACAGAACGGTATACCCTTTCTCGTACAGATGCTTGGCGATCCTGGCGAATTCACGAGCCGGCCAGGATCTAAATCCGTGGACAGCCACGATAAGACCGATGGGGTCATCCGCCTCGATCAGCTCTGCGGCAAGAGAGAGACCGTCCTGGCTGGTGATATGCAGCTCCGATTTAGGCTGGTTTTCAAACCAATCTACACCCTGTTGCATGCGATCCCTATACTTGTAGCGGCCGGAGGGCACGACTGTGCTGGCTTTGAACAGCTCCGTGCGATCCCGACGTGTGCTGCCGCGCAAAAAAGCATATAAGCTGGCGGCCAGTATAAAAAGGATCAGCAGGATCAGGGGGATCAAAACATAGACCATAGAGACCTCAAAAACGCATGATAGCTTACTATATCACATTTTTTGGAGTTTTCAAGAGGAAAACAACCGGTTCTTGACAGAGCTGTGCTTTTTTTGTACACTCAAAACAAAAAATGGAGGCGTAACATGACCCTTCTTCCTGAAAAAACAAAAAGGCTGGGATTCGGTCTGATGCGGCTGCCCGTACTGAACGGCAACGACGAGCAAATCGATCTGGAACAAGTCAATCGGATGGTCGATCATTTTCTGGATCAAGGATTCACCTATTTCGACACAGCCTATCCTTACCATTACGGATTCTCAGAACGGGCGGTCAAAAGCGCTTTGGTTGCGAGGTATCCTCGGGAAAGCTTTTTGCTGGCAGACAAGATGCCCATCTTTCGCATCAGCAAGCCTGAGGACGTTCCCAGCACATTTGCAGAGCAGCTTGAAAAGACAGGCGCAGGGTATTTCGACATGTATTTGCTCCATGCCATGAGCGCGGGTCGATTGAAAACCGTGAAGGATTGTCGAGTCTGGGAATATCTTCTCCGCGAAAAGGAGAAAGGTCGCGTCCGACGGCTGGGGTTCTCTTTTCATGATACGCCGGAAGTGTTGGATAGCATGTTGCGGGATTTGCCGGAGGCTGAGTTTGTGCAGTTGCAGATCAACTATGCCGATTGGGAGGATAAGAATGTTCAGTCTCGCCGATGCTATGAAGTGGCGCGGCAATACGGTAAACCGGTGATCGTCATGGAGCCCATACGCGGCGGAAGCCTGGCGTCCGATAGATCCGCCTGTGCGTCACTGCTCAAAACAGCCAATCCCAAGGCTTCCCTGGCTTCTTGGGCGCTGCGGTATGCAGCAAGCCTTCCCGGCGTTGCCATGGTCCTTTCGGGCATGTCCACATGGGAGCAGATGGAGCAAAACGTGGCGCTGTTCAACAACATGAAGCCCTTATCCGAACAGGAACAGGCCGTTTTGATGCAGGCTGCTGACATGCTTCGCGCTGCCGGGACCATCCCCTGTACCGGCTGCAAATACTGCGTGGAAGGATGCCCGGCCGAAATCAACATCCCGGCGATCCTGGATGTGCTCAATGAATACGCACGGTTCGGCTCTCTGCAAAATGCAAAACGAAGCTACAGCTATAGAACGAGAGGGAAGGGGCTGGCTTCCGCTTGTGTGAACTGTGGACAGTGTTTCAGTGTATGCCCGCAGCATATCGAATCTTCGATCCACATGGCCCGGGCGGCGGAACTGCTCGAATAACTGCAGGATCACATATGGTACGCAAACAAAAACCGCCGGTTCACGGCGGTTTATTACTATGTCTGTTGTCAATATCCCAGCAGTAGCTGCAACGTCTTGGTGCCTGCTTGACCATCCGCAGTAAGGTTGTTGGCCTTCTGGAAGGCTTTCACGGCGTCCAATGTGTTGGCGCCGCAAACGCCATCGGCTTTGCTCTTGAGATACCCTTTCTTGACCAAAGCCTCTTGGATGGTCCTCACGATATCAAGCTTGTCGTCCTTTTTCATGGTGTAGGCGGTGGCCTTGTCGGACATGAGCTTGTCGTAGGTGGCCTTATCGCACTGACCGGTCTGCTTGAGTCCGTTGCGCTCCTGGAATTTGGTGACGGCTTTGACGCACATGGAGCCGTAGGTGGTGGTGGCGACGCCCTTACCTTCCGCATCCTTGGAGGGATAAGGCATATAGTGGAGCTTAATCAATCTTTCCTGAACCTCTTTAACGGTGGCTCCATCGTTGGTGGCGCCCTGTTTCAGCGTTTTGAACTCGCCGGTACCAGTGGTTTCCGGAGTCTCGGCAGGTTCCGTGCTCTCCGGCGCATCGGTGGAAGTGACTTCAGGGGTGGCACTGGGCTGCTCTGTGGCTTTTTGGGTCGCAGCGATGGTGGCAGAAGCCGTGGGCGCTTCGGCTGCATTGGCCTTGCCTTTAGCACAGGAACCGGAGAAGGCCAAAATGAGGATGGCGGCAATCAGGAGGACAGCGGCCGCCGCGAACAGCAGCAACGTCATGAGTCGCACCCGATACGTGGCGCCGCCCAGGCGAAGCTTAATGTATTTGTCCATCAAGGAAGTCTTTTCGTTCTCTTCGTTCATAATAATTCCCTCCCTTTATGTGTTGTTACGGAATCTGTACAATAAATATTTTATACATTTACGTATACATTTTTCAACAAATGTATGAACAAAATATTAACAAAAGCACAAAAATACAGGATTTTGCTAATTATTTACAATTCATTTGGAAAAATGCACCATTTGGGCAGCGAGCTAAGGATCGTTTGACAAAACAAAAAGCCCCGCAGGGCTTTTTGCATAGGGTAGTTCTTGTGCATTTACCGATACGAAACCCGGATCATTTCGTGAGAGCTTTCGAGATACGGGCCAGCGCTTCATCCAACTCCTCATAGGTGACGGGGATAGGAGGAGCAAAGCGGATGGTGTGGTCATGGGTCTCCTTGCAAAGAACGCCCTCGTGAATGCATGCCTTGACATAATCGAAAGCATCCCCATAGAACTCGACGCCGATCAGAAGGCCGCGGCCTCGTACTTCCTTGATCTCCGGGTTATGGATCTTCTTTAGACCATCCATAAAGTACTTGCCCTTCTCGCGGGCCAGCCTCGGATAATCGTCCCGTTGCAGGATCTCTAACGCTTTGATGCCACAGGCACAAGCCAGGGGATTGCCACCGAAGGTTGAACCGTGGGAGCCAGGCGTATATAGGCCCAAAATATCCTCGTTCGCCGCGATGGCAGAGAGGGGCATGACGCCGCCGCCCAGAGCCTTGCCCATAATGTAGATGTCCGGGATCACGTTCTCATGCCAGCAGGCGAACATATCGCCGGTGCGGGCAAAGCCGGTTTGGACTTCATCGGCCAGGAAGAGGATGTTATTGTCCGTGCAGATCTGGCGGACTTCCGTGAGCCATCCCTCCGGGGGCACGATGATACCGGCTTCCCCCTGAATAGGCTCAGCCAGGAAGGCAACAGTGTTGGGCGTGATGGCATCCCGCAGTGCCTGGGCATCGCCATAGGGGATGGTTTTGAATCCAGGACAGTAAGGTCCATAGTTGTCCTTGGCCAGCGGGTCGGTGGAAAAACTGATGATGGCAATGGTGCGGCCGTGGAAATTGTTGGCGCAGGTGATGATCTCCTGCTTGCCGTTTTCAACACCCTTGACCTTTGTGCCCCAGAGACGGGCGGTCTTCAATGCGGTCTCAACAGCTTCCGCACCGGTGTTCATGGGCAAAACCATGTCCTTGCCCGTGAGCTTCGTGAGGCTTTCATAAAACGCACCGAGATTTTCGCAGTGGAAGGCGCGGCTGGTCAAGGTGCACTTGTCCAGCTGTTCCTTGGCGGCCGCAACGATCTCAGGATGGCGGTGACCGAAGTTGTGCGCCGAATAGGCGGACAGCATGTCAAAGTATTGTCGCCCTTCAGGGTCAGTGACAACGGCACCTTCGGCTTTCACGATGACGACGGGCTTGGGCGCGTAATTGTGTGCGCCGTACTTATTGGTCTGTTCGATAATCTCTTTTGAAGTATGCATGGCTTCCTCCTGATATTTTTATTTCTCTGACATGTAAGGATAGACGATCGCCTCGGAGGGGTTGAAGGTCTCTTTCACGGAGTGGGGGCTCATCCAGCGGATCATATTGAGGGCGGTGCCCGCCTTATCGTTGGTGCCGGAAGCACGGGAGCCGCCGAAGGGCTGCTGCCCAACCACTGCACCGGTGCACTTGTCGTTGATATAGAAGTTGCCTTCTGAATGCAAGAGAGCCTTCTCCATCTTGACGATGGCTTCGCGGTCCTGGGCGAAGATGGCGCCGGTCAGGGCATAGGGGGAAGCCTCGTCGCAGATCTTCAGCGTCTCCTCCAGAGCCTCGTCAGGATAGACGTATACGGAAAGAATGGGCCCAAAGATCTCCTTGACCATGGATTCATAGTCAGGCTTCTTACAGACGATGACGGTGGGCTCCACAAACCAGCCTTTGGAATCATCGCAGTTACCACCGATCACGATCTCGCAATCGGGGCTCTGCTTGGCACGGTCCAGATACCCCTTGCAGCGTTCAAAGGAGGCCTTGTCGATGACGGCAGCCAGGAAGGTATCGAAATCTTGCACATCACCCATCTTGACTTCTTGCATCATCTCCTTCATCGCGGAAAGGACCTGTGGCCAAATGCTGGCCGGAATGAAGGCCCGGGAGCAGGCGGAGCATTTCTGCCCCTGATACTCAAAGGAACCCCGAACGAGAGCAGCCGCCAGAGGACGGATCTTGGCGCTTTTATGAGCAAAGATGAAGTCCTTTCCGCCCGTCTCGCCCACGATGCGCGGGTAGTTGCGATAGGAGGCGATGTTCTCTCCGATCTGCTTCCAGACGCCCTGGAAAACCTCGGTGGAACCGGTGAAGTGGAAGCCTGCCAGCTCCTTCCGGGTCAGGACGAATTTGGCCATGTCGCTTCCGTTGGAGGGCACGAAGTTGATGACACCGGCAGGGAGGCCACAGTCCATGAGCAGCTTCATGTAATAATAATTCGAAAGCACCGCCGTACGGGAGGGTTTCCACACTGCCACATTGCCCACGATGGCTGGCGCCGTGGGGAGGTTCCCACCGATGGATGTGAAGTTGAAGGGCGTGATGGCACAGATGAAGCCATCCAGGGCGCGATAATCTTGGCGGTCCCAAATGCCGGGGACAGAGGCGGGCTGATCCTTGAAGATCTCCTGAGCGGACCAAACGCCAAAGCGAAGGAAGTCAGCAAGCTCGGCAATATCGATTTCGGCCTGGAAGACGGTTTTGGATTGGCCCAGCATGGTGGATGCATTCAGGACCTTCCGATAAGGGCCGGTAATCATATCGGCTGCCTTCAGGAAGATGGCAGAACGATGCTCCCAGGGCATGTCCTCCCAGGCCTGTTTGGCTGCCAACGCGGCATCGACTGCCATGGTCAGCTCCTTTTCCCCGGCCAGGGAGCATTCAGCGATCACGTGTCCGTGGTCATGGGGCATGGTGACCTTGAAGGTCTTTTCCGTGAAGATCTCCTTTCCGCCGATGATCAGCGGGATCTTGACGATCTCGGCAGACTGGCGGGCAAGCTCTGCCTTCAGCTCTGCGCGTTCCTTCGATCCGGGCAGATACCCCCGAAAGGCATCATTCTCTGGACGGGTGATGGTGAAATAGGCGTTTGGCATAATTCCTCCTTATAAAGTTGCTTTTTCGGCAAGAATGTCACTTAAATGTTGCCCAGGGTGGCCACCAGAACCGCCTTAATGGTGTGGAGCCGGTTCTCGGCCTCGTCAAAGACCTTGCTGTTCTCGGACAGGAACACGTCGTCCGTGACCTCCCGGATGTCGTAGCCCAGCTTCAGCTGCTCGCTGGCCATGGCGGTGTTGAAGTCGTGGAAGGAGGGAAGGCAGTGAAGGAAGATGCACTTCGGATTCCCGGTCCGCGACATGAGCTCCTTGGTGACCTTGAAGGGAGTCAGCAGCTTAACCCGCTGGGGGATCAGCGCTTCCTCGCCCATGGAGGCCCAGATATCGGTATAGAGAGCGTCGGCGCCCTCCACGATGGCGGGATCATCGCTGATCTCGATTATGGCCCCGCTTTCCTTGGCGGCTGTCTGACAGCGAGCCATGACCTCGGGGGCGGGATACAGCTCCTTGGGGCCGTAGCCGCAGTAATGGATGCCCAGCTTGGAGCAAATGTACATGAGACAGTATGCCACGTTGTTCCGGGTGTCACCACAGAACACCAGCTTGCACTGGTTCAGAGGCTTGTCTGTGTTCTCCTCCAGGGTGAGGATGTCCGCCAGAGCCTGGGTGGGATGGTCCACATCGGTGAGGCCGTTGTACACGGGGACGCCGGAATACTTCTTCAGATCCTCCACGACCTTCTGATCGAAGCCCCGATACTCGATGCCGTCGAACATACGGCCCAAAACCTTGGCGGTGTCGGCCAGAGATTCCTTTTTGCCCATCTGAGAGGATTTTGAATCCAGGAACGTGACGCCGGCGCCCTCATCCATGGCGGCCACCTCGAAGGCGCAGCGGGTGCGTGTGGAGGTTTTCTCGAAGAGCAGTACGATGTTCTTGCCCACCAAGGTGTCGCCCTTGATACCGGACTTCTTCTTGGCTTTGAGCTCCTTGGCAAGGTCCAGCATATAGCGGATCTCCTCATAGGTGAAATCCATGATGGTAAGGAAGGAACGGCCTTTCAAATTGACTGACATGTTTGTTTTTTCTCCTTTATATCCCGTATTCATTTTTGTCGATGGACTACAATACATAATAGCATCTTTTCCTCAGTCTGGCAAGAGTGGCGCAAATAGCCAAAAACGCAAAAAATTACGAAATACCGTACATTTTATTGCTAAAACATGAACAATCGGATTTTTTTGAAATAGATTTTAAACAAACATCGAAAACACTGAAAAAAGTAAATCTGTATGATAGGATGCATAAAAAAAGAGGAGGAGGAGGATCATTCTATGAAGCGTATGACAAGAGCCATTGCGCTCCTTCTTTTTCTGCTCATGATGCTGCCTTGCGGTCGGACGTTTGCAGATAAGGAAAAGGACGATACCTCCGTACCGATGGGGATCGACAAGGCTGCGGCTACAACGGAGCAGCAGTCGCAGACCGCTCCCGTCGCCCAGAAAAACAGTTATGAGGAAGGGCTTTGCCGCCAGATACGGGACACCTACAAGGCCGCAAAAAAGCGTTCGCGCCGCCGTTCTTTTAAGGGGTACTGCGGGGCATATGTGGCCAATCAGCTGGTGGTTCTCGGCATCAACAAAACCTATCTCAGTGCCAACGGTAAGAACACCTATGATATCTATCGAAAGATGACCATTACCACCGGGGGGTACGCTGTGACTGCATACAGCTCCAAAAAATATTCACTTAAGGAGGCGCTGACGACCATTATGGGGCAGGACCCTTCCGCCAACAATATTCTGGTTGGATTCCAAAGGGGAGTCAGCAAATCTGGAAAAAAGTATGGGCATGTGTTGTTTATCCATGGCATACGGAACGGAAAGATCTATTATTCAGACAGTTCTGCGCGGACCATAGATGAAACGACATATAAGGAAGGAGAGGCCATCGTGTGCTCCCTCGCTTCCTTTACCGATCTGTACGCCAAATACAAACTGGACGGGGTGGTCCACTTCCAGAAGAAGGACAAGGAGGTTCAGTTGACCAGTATGGAGGACACAGCGGATCCTAGCTCTGAAAAGGAATCGGCTCTCGGGGAATAACCTTCCAGATCCCCAAACCCCCAACTCGCAAAGATAAACGGGATATTGGCCGTCCTCGCTGCGGCATAGTCTTTGGCGGTATCGCCCACATAGATCGCCTCTTCGATCCGATTTCGTTCCAACAAAAGGGCGATGTTCTTTTCCTTGCCAAGACCGGTACGGCCCGCCGTTTCATGATCGTCGAAGAGGGCGGAGAGCCCGTGAGCGTGGAGGAAAGAGAGGGCGTAGTCCTCTGTGCAGTTGCTGACCAAACCGATGAAAAAGCGTTTTTTCAGCTGGACTAGGGTCTCACGTACCTTGGGATAGAGTTTCGCTCCTCGTGTATACAGATAAGGCGATTCAGCGCTTAAACAGCAATCGGTCAGCTGGATCCGTTCCAATGGCGGCAAATCTGGGAACTGAGCGTCGGCAATCTCCCGGGGTGTGAGTCCCATGAGTTTATTCAACTTAAGTTCGGTGATCCGCTTTCCCAGAGGGGCAAGCACCTGATTCCAGCACAGCAGGACCTCTCGGGATGAATCCCACAGGGTTCCATCCAAATCGAAAAGAACGGCGACTGTTTTTTTCATGCTAAGCCTCCTGCCTTTTTAAGTCATTGTACCCGGATAAAAGATGTTTGTCCAGATTGCGGTCCCGGATAATATGTGATATACTACAATCAATTATGGAAAAGATTGCATATGAACTCGTTCGATCCGATCGGCGGACCATGAGTGTAGAGGTGGATACATTTGGAAGCGTCATTGTGAGAGCGCCTCGATTGATGCCTAAATGGCGCATCGAAGCCTTCGTTCAGGAGCGGAAAGAATGGATCGAACGGGCAAAAGAGCGCCAGATCAAAAGACAGGAGCATTTGCCTGTCGTTCGCGAGGAGGACAAACCCTATTATGTGAAGCAGGCCAAGGCTGTTCTGCCTGCAAAAATCGAGCAGTATGCCAGGCGGATGGGCGTCCGGCCAACGGGACTTACGGTGACTTCCGCCAAGACTCGCTTCGGCAGTTGTTCCGGAAAGAATAGGTTGTCTTTTTCCTGGCGTCTCATGGCCTATCCTGAGGCGGCTGTAGATTATGTGGTGGTCCACGAGCTGGCCCACATCCGCTACAAGGATCACAGCCGGGCGTTTTATGGGTTCATCGAGAGCATTTTGCCTGACTATCGGGATAGGATCAGGCTTCTTAAGGGCATGTAGGAGGCATAGGATGAGGAAGGTCTATTTTGCCGGGTCCATACGGGGCGGACGGCAGGATGCCGCGCTATACGGAGAAATGATCACGTTTCTCGAAAAAAGGGGCTGCCGTGTGCTCACTGAGCATGTGGGACTGGAATCCCTTCAGGCAGAGGGAGAGCGGTCCATGACCGAGGAGGAGATCTTCGACAGGGACATGAGCTGGCTTAGGGAAAGCGATTTGGTGGTGGCGGAATGCACCACGCCCTCCCATGGCGTTGGATACGAGGTGGCCCGCGCCAGGGACATGGGAAAGGTCGTTCACATCTTCTACGACCTGGAGCGGAGCAGTCTTTCCGCCATGCTGGCGGGGGATCGTACATTCATCCTCCATCCCTATACTTCCCGGGAGGAACTCTTTGAAGCGCTGGACAGGATCGCTTTTCCCAGGGAGAGGGACGCGTTGATTTGACGTAACGGGACATGGTGTAGTATACTCCAATCAAACAGAACAAAGGAGATCGAAAGGATCTTGCCAAGGACGCTGAAAAAAGGAATAGCCTGGTTGTTGCTTCTGATGCTTTTGGGCGGCTGTATGACGCCTCCTGCAGAGGTGCAGAGCCACGATCGGCTGCCATCGCCCACCTCCGCATTGACGGAAGAATATTTGGCGCTTGCTTCACAGCACGATCTGTCCTCCGAAGGGATACGGATCGAGATCACAGAAGTACGTTCCGCCGGAGAAAAGGCAGGAGCGTACGAAGGATGTGAATGGGCGGATTGGTTTGAACTGTATAACGCCGGAAACGAACGTGTGGATTTGGGAAAACTGTTCGTTACCAACGATCCGGAAAAGCCTCATAAGCACCCTTTGTCGCAAACGATCTTGGATCCGGGACAGTATCTGGCCATCTGCTGCTGCGGGAAGGAAGAACATCCTTCGGTAGAAATGGGCATTGCACGGCGGGGGGAGACGTTATACATTTTCGGCTCTGACATGCGAGAGATTTGCAGCGTTTCTGCGCCGCCATTGGAGGACGATATCAGCTGGGCCTTTCTGGACGGCATGTGGGGCTATTGCCCGGAACCCACTCCGGGCCGGCCAAATGTCCACGTATTCGAGAGACTTGACCCGATGCAGGTTGAAAAGCTCAGCGTCAGCGTATCCGAACTGTTGATCGACGGACGGTACACGCCCGTTAACCCCGACGGAACCTACAGCGATTTTATTGAGCTCCATAACGATACGGAAAGCGCTGTCTCCCTGAAAAACTGGTACCTCTCAGACAAAGCGGACAAATTGGAGAAGTGGCCCTTTCCGGATATGGAATTGGCTGCAGACGGATATCTTTTGATCCTGTTGGGCCAAGAGGGACAGACCAGGTCGGACGGTCTCCTGCAGGCTGACTTTTCCATAAATCGAAATGAGCAAGTGATCCTGTATGATGCCAACACGTTGAGTTACTCCGTATTCTCGCTGCCTGAAAAGCTAAGATCTGACGTATCCGTGGGAGGGAACGGAGAATACTATCTTTGCCCCACACCCGGAAGGGAAAACGGTCCCGCTTCCTATACTGCCTCGGATGAGGGATGCTATGACTATACCGGCGTTTTTATAAACGAGGTATGCGCCTATGCAGGCGCTGGGAACGACGATTGGATAGAGCTGTACAATGCCACGGGGGAAGGGGTATCTCTCGAAGGCTGGGAGCTTCGCAAGGACAGGGAAGGGGAGAAAACCATCCTTCTCTCCGGTATCATCCCTGCCGGTGGGTACGCTGTGTTCGAGACCACTTCTCATTGGGAGCGGCAAAAGACAGGGATCGGGACCTTCGGTCTGTCCATGGGCGGCGAGACGCTGTATCTGTTGGACGACAAAGGCAATCTGAAAGATGAATACAAGACCGGTGTTTTGGAGCCCAATATCAGCTCAGGCCGTGTTGAGGGCAACGGCAATATTGCTCGGGTTTTCTTCAAGAAAACAACAAAGGGCAGTCGAAACAGTGATCAATACGCATTGGGCTATGCTAAAGCTCCCGTCTTCTCTGAAACAGGTCTGTATCAAAAGAATGCCTTTATGCTGACGTTGACTTCCGGAGATGACGCCGTCATTCGCTACACCACCAACGGCAGCGAGCCCACCGCTTCATCGCCCGTTTATTCTGGCCCCATCCAGATCTCCAAAAATACGGTCGTCCGTGCCTTCGCTCAGGAGGACGGCCTGCTCAACAGCGAGATAGTCACCTATACGTTCCTCTTTGAAAAGCCCCATGAAATCCCGGTGATATGCCTCTCCTTCGACCCTAAGGACAAGGATGCTCTCTGGTCGGGGAAGTCCAAGGAATCCAAAAGCAAACAACAGCGCAAAGGCTATTTCAGTTATTATGTGGGCGACAGGTTATCCACGGAGTTCCCTGCAGATTTCAAGACCAAGGGTGCCGGTACTCTGGGATATGCTCAAGCTGCTTTGTCCATTCATCTTAGGGGCAAATATGGTGTCAGCAGCGTAACCTATCCGTTCTTCGCGGAATACGGCTGGAAGGAGTATTCCTCCCTATGCATCCGAAACTCTGGGCAGGACATGAGTCATGCCCGCATCCGTGATTCCTACGCCAACCGCCTTTGCTTCGGACTGAATATCGACGTGGCGGCCACAAGGCCGGTAGCGGTATACATCAACGGCAAATACTATGGTCTTTACGATCTCAACGAGGATCAGAACGACGACTATCTGGCCGCTCATTTTGGTGTTAAAAAGGACGATGTGGAGATCATACGATTCAATACAGTCCTTGTGAAGGGCAGCAAGACGGACTGGCTTCGGGTCATCGATTTTGCAAAATCCAAGGATATGACGAAAAAATCGGTCTACGAGGAATTTGAAAAATGGGTAGACACGGAGTACTTCATCGATTATTTGGTTTGCTCCACCTACCTGTGCAACAGCGATATGGCCAACCAGAAATATTGGCACACCAAGGACAACACCATCCGGTGGCGTGCGATTTTCTATGATTTTGATCTGGCTATGGGACCCAGGGGCGGTTCCGCCAAACGAAGCATTATCAGCAATTTCTTCAACAAAAACGGCACCGCCACGGCCACTTCCCGCGTGTATACCCATATTCCCGTGGCCCTGGTGAAAAATCCCCAATGGCGCGCTCGGTTTATCGAGCGATATGTGGAACTGACGGTTACCACCTTTGCACCGGAGCGAGCAGTCCGTATCCTCCATGAATTGAGGGACGAAATGGCGACTGAAATGCCTCGCCATATCGCACGATGGAAGTCGCCGTCCTCCTATGAGTCGTGGAAGAAAAATGTTAATGCGCTGGAGAAATGGATGAAGGATCGTCCCGCCAACGCCCTGGAGAATCTGCGCAAATATTTCAATCTTGACAAGAAATATATTGACGAGTTGGTTGCCAAATACACCCCGACAAACTGAAAACACGCCACAAAAAAACGGATGTAGCGCTGCTGCATCCGTTTTTATATACATGGAAGATCAGGACCAGATGAACCAGATCAACACATAGCCTGTAATCACCGCGGCCAGGGTGAAGGGTACGCCGAATTTCATGAACGTTCCGGCTTTCACTTCGTATCCTTCTCGGCGAAGGATGCCGATGCCCGCGATATTGGCGGAGGCGCCGATGGGCGTCAGGTTCCCGCCCAGGGTGGCACCGCAAAGAAGGCCGTAGTAGAACAGCTTGGGGCTGATGGCCATGCCGCCGGCGGAGGAAAGATCAGCCGCCAACACCGCCACGACAGGCAGCATGGTGGTGGTGTAGGGGATGTTGTCGATGAAGGCTGACAAAAGGACAGACACCCACACGATAACGCTGTATACCAGAAACAGATCCCAACGGGTGCCGCCGCCGTTGAGCTTGGCGATGGTCTGTCCCAAAAGATCGATGACGCCGGCCCGGGAGATGCCGCCGATGACCACGAACAACCCCATGAGCAGGACGATGGTGTAATAGTCGATCTCTTTGAGCGCGCCTTTCACGGTGGAGGAATCCTTGTTTTTCACCAGGTCGCGGATGAGACCGATCACAAAAAATCCAACGCAAATAAGGCCGTTGGTGATGTCGGGCTTATAGAACTGTCCGGGCTGAGCGCCGCTTTGGTAGGGAATGAAGGATACGGCGATGAGACAGACCAATGTGCCGAGGAGCAGCCAGGTGGGGAACAGGTCCTCCACCTTGGTCCTTTCATGCATATTCACGGGATCGTTTTCATGACGGAACATGAACAGCAGCACCAGGGCGCTCATGAGGGCGCCCAGTTCCACCACGAAGAACATGCCCATCTTGCCCTCGTCCACGAAGAAGTCCAGGAAGTCCAGATTGGCGGCCTTAGCCAACAGGATGCTGGTGGTGTCGCCCACCAGTGTGGCTGCTCCTTGCAGGTTGCTGGAGACGGCGATGCAGATGATGGGGGCCACAGGGGAAATGTGGAGTTTCCGGCACATGGCGAGGGCCACCGGCGCGATCATGAGCACGGTCGCCACGTTATCTACGAAGGCGGAGATGAACCCGGCGAACAGGGACAGGGATAGGACCGCCCATTTGACGCTGGGGGTCTTGTCCACCAGCACGTCCGCCATGAGTTGAGGCATCTTGGACTCGATGAAAAGATACACCGTGCCCATGGTGCCCACAATCATCATGATCACATTCCAGTCTATCTCCTTCACCGCCTCCAAAGGCGAATAGGAGAAGCCGGGGAACAGACCGAGAGATCCTACGATCACAAAGATCACAGCGGATGCAACGGCGGCATAAGGCCGAATCTTTTGAAATGCCATCATCACCACATAGGTGACGGCAAAGAGAAGAAGAGCAAACAGGGTGACCGTCTCCATAAAGAGGCTCCTTTACTATTAAATAATTATATCTTATCATAGTTTTCGGCTGCTTACCAGCTCCCGGATACAGGAATTATTGAAAACAGGAAACAAAATCCGGGTTTTTCCAGAAACATAGTCTATCGTGGATAGAATTTGCTTATTTATATGAGTTGAATGAGGATAAAAAGCCGCCCTAAAGGTAGCGCAGGTAATGTCCGTACAGAAATGAGCTACGGACAACACGGTCAGCTTGCTCATGACGTGCCTTCTTTCGTATATAATACCGCCCGGGGCAAGAAATGGTTGCAAAACGTTTTTGGGGATTGTACAATATCCATAAGGCCTATGCCTGTATTATATCAGAACGAAGCGAGGTCAGCAATTCATGAATCAGAAGTACAGCAACTCTATCGGCGTTCTCGTACCGGAAGTGATGCTCCCGCCCAAGGGAACGGACATGATGAAGTGGGCCGTGGTGGCCTGCGACCAGTTCACCTCCCAGAAGGAGTATTGGGAGGAGGCCCGGAAGATCATCGGCGACGCCCCTTCCACGCTGGACCTCATTCTGCCCGAGGCATATCTGGGCAGCCCCGATGAGCCGGAGCGCATCGCCGCCATCAAAGCCAACATGAAGGAGTATCTGAAGAAGGGTGTCCTGCAGAAGCAGCCCAAGGGATTCGTGCTGGTGGAGCGCACCGCCAACGGCAACACCCGCCACGGCCTGGTCATGGCCCTGGACCTGGAGGAGTACGATTATTCCAAGGGCTCCGGCACCCTGATCCGCGCCACCGAGGGCACCATCGTCTCCCGTATTCCGCCTCGTCTGAAGATCCGCGAGGGCGCCGCGGTAGAGCTGCCCCACATCCTGGTCCTCATTGACGATCCCGATAGGACCGTCATCGAGCCCCTGGTGAAGAAGGCTGGCGATCTGCCCTGCCTCTACGATACGGACCTCATGCTGGGCGGCGGTCATATCTCAGGCCGTCTGGTGGCGGAGGAGGGGGACGTGGAGAACGTCCTCGCGGCTTTGACCAAGCTGGCAGACAAGGCGGCTTTTGAGAAGAAGTACGGCGATCATCCCGTGCTCCTGTTCGCCATGGGCGACGGCAACCACAGTCTGGCCACGGCCAAGGCCAACTGGGAGAAGATCAAGGCGACCTTGCCGGAAGCTGAGAAGGCCGATCATCCCGCCCGTTACGCTCTCATTGAGCTTAACAACGTCCATGACGAGGGAATCATCTTCGAGCCCATACATCGGGTCGTTTTCGGTGTGGAGGGGAAGACTTTCATCAACGCGCTCCAGAAGAAGCTGGCGGAACAGAACGGGGCTGTGGAGGTACTGCCGGTGGCCCAGAAGGCTGAGGGCGGCGAAAAGCACATCATCCCCTTCTTCTATGGCGACGCTGAAGGGACCTTAGTGGTCAGCGAGCCTGCGGCTCAGCTGGCTGTGGGCACCCTGCAGAACGCCATCGACGCCGTACTCAAGGAGTTGGGCGGCGAGGTGGACTATATCCACGGTGACGACGTGGTGAAGGATCTGGCGAAGAAACCCGACGCCGTAGGCTTCCTGCTGCCCACCATGCAGAAGGGTGAGCTGTTTTCCACCGTGGTCTACGACGGCGCCCTGCCCCGCAAGACCTTCTCCATGGGCGAAGCCGCCGAAAAGCGCTACTACCTCGAAGCCAGGCTGCTGGAAAAATAAACCGTCCAAAAATGAAGAAGGGGCTGTTACTCCGAAGAAACAGCCCCTTCGATTTAATGTTCCTTTTTCCACGCTTTGATCTCTTCCAGCCGCTTCTTATACTTGGCTTCCAGACCCTGTTCCGTAGGTTTGTAGTACTCTCGCCCCAGAAGAGAATCGGGCAGGCATTGCATGCTGGTGAGCTTAGATTCATAGTCATGGGCATACTGATATCCCTTGCCGTAGCCCAGGTCCTTCATAAGACCGGTGGGGGCGTTTCGTATGTTTAGAGGCACGGGATCATCCAGCTGTTTAAGGGCGTCCTGCTTCGCTTCCAGGTAGGCCACGTCCATGGCGTTGGACTTGGGGGCCATGGACATATATACCACTGCCTCCGTCAGATGTACGCTGCACTCCGGCATGCCGATGAAGTGGCAAGCTTGATAGGCGGCTACGGCGATCTCCAACGCATGAGGGTCGGCCAGACCCACGTCCTCGCTGGCAAAACGAGTCACCCGACGAGCCACGTACAGCGGGTCTTCACCTGCCTCCAGCATACGTGCCAGCCAATATACCGCTGCGTCGGGATCAGAGTTTCGCATGGACTTGTGAAGGGCAGAGATAAGATTGTAATGCTCTTCGCCGTTCTTGTCGTACAGCAGTGATTTCTTGGAGATGCACTGCTCCAGTGTTTCCTTGGTGACAGTGATTCGCCCAGCCTCGTCTATATTTCCGTTCAGGACCACCATTTCCAGCGTAGATAAAGCGTTGCGGGCGTCCCCGTTGGAGAAAACGGCGATCATATGCAGCATCTCATCCGTGATGCTCACCTGATCTTTGCCGAAACCACGCGGATCTTCCACGGCCCGTCGAAGCAAACCCACCAGCTCCTCCGTTTTCAAAGCTTGCAGAACAAACACCTTGCAACGGGAAAGAAGAGCACTGTTGATCTCGAAGGAAGGGTTCTCCGTGGTGGCACCTATGAGTATGATGCTGCCTTTTTCCACAAAGGGAAGGAAAGCGTCCTGTTGAGCCTTGTTGAAGCGATGGATCTCGTCTACGAACAGGATAGTCCGTTCGCCGAAACGTCGGTTTTCCTCCGCCTGCTGCATGACGGTGCGGATTTCCCGAATGCCGCTGGTCACGGCGGAGAAATCGATGAAAGCGGATTTGGTTCGATTGGCTATGATGCGCGCCAGGGTGGTTTTGCCTACGCCCGGGGGTCCCCAAAAAATCATAGAGGAAACCTGATCGCTTTCAATGAGCCGACGCAGGATCTTGCCCGACCCTAAAAGATGGGTCTGGCCCACAAATTCATCCAATGTTTGAGGGCGAAGACGGGCAGCCAACGGCTGGGGGACCTCCTTCGCGAAGAGAGAATACTGTTCCATAACTGCCTCCCTGCGGAGAGTATATCACAAAAAAGAGGGCCGGGGAAGTCCCGACCCGAATGGTTGCAGAGCCAAATGTTATTTCACAGCGTCCTTGAGCGCTTTGCTGGCCTTGAAGAAAGGCACATTGGCGGCAGAGATGGTGACCATTTCACCGGTGCGGGGATTCTTGCCTTCCCGAGCCAAACGATGCTTGCAGCCGAAGGTGCCGAAGCCGGACAGAGAGACCGTATCCTGGGGAATGGTTTGGACGATAGTTTTTAAAGCAGCGGCAACGGCTGCAGCGGCTTCCTTTTTGGACAGGCCGGTCTTCTCAGCGATTGCCTTGATGAATTCTGTCTTGTTCATGGCAAAACTCCTTTCAAGTTTGGCTCATTATATCATCTTAGTTTGCACTTGTCCATACATAAAAATGCCTATTTTTCTATAAAATTCTGACTTTTTTATGCTGTTTCGACGATATCGACATATAATTCTTTTATTATCGATGCGTCCAGGAATGTTAGTGATTGCTAACACGATGGATTGTCGGGAGAAGGAACTGCCCATACGAATATAATAGATCGATTTGGGCTATACGGGTTTCTTCGCGGACAAAAGGACAGAGGACAGTTCTTCCACCGTGGGACCGCTCCGGCCGCCGAAATGAGAGACGCACCAGGCGCCTGCGGCGCAGGCGCGACGGTTGGCTTCCTCTGGCGAAGAACCATGCAACAGCGCGGACAGGAATGCTCCATCATATACGTCTCCCGCGCCAACCCTGTCCCGAATGGGAACGGCAAAAGCCGGACAGGAAAAGACGCCATTGCGGGTAAATACCGTCGCCCCTTTTTCGCCCCGGCGGGCCACAACCATAGGTACTTTTTCCAGCAGTCTTTTCGCTGCACGATCAGCATCGCGTTCCCCGGCGAGAGGGCAGAGTTCATCTTCAGCAGAACCGAAGAGCAGATCACAGCAGCCAAGAGCCGCCTCCATGTTTTTAGCGAATGTGGCATCCGCGATGGATTCAGGACGGGCATTGACATCCAACGCCACAGGTATGCCGGCTTCATGGCAACGGTGCATCAGGTCAAGCTGATTGGAAGCAGCGGGATCTTCCCGCAGGGTCATGCCGGAGGAATGCATCCAGGAAATGCGTGACAGGATGGTATCCGGGATCTGATCGGACGTGATGTCATGCTGGCTTGCTTTCACGCGGGGATAGGCAAAGGGCACCCGTTCTCCCTGCTCGTCCAGCACCAGCAGGACTATAGTGGTCATGGCCCGTTCCTTCAGCGTGAGCAGGGAAGCATCCACACCCTCCTGTTCCAACTGTTTTTTCAACGCCCGTCCGAAGGCATCCATCCCTGCGGTGCCGAGAAACAGGGCCGGCGTACCTAAACGGGCCAATGTCACGGAAGTGTTGGCAACGCTGCCTCCGTGAGAAAAACGCACGGTCAGCTGATCGGGATCTATGGCTTTGCGCCGGGCGGCCAGAACCTTTCCATAGGGAATGAGAAGATCCGCACAGATATCTCCGAAGCAAAGGACAGGTAGCATACGAGCTCCTTTCAGTACCTATCAATGGTGACGACCGGATTGAAGGCTTGGTTGACGGCGGTTATTTCTGCAATGGCTCTGGCTTTTAGATCTGCATCGGGCAGCCTGACGGCATAGGGAACGGACATATCGAACACCAGATTGGTATGGGTTTGCCCCCGGACCAATCGGAAATCATGAATGGTGATCCTTTCATCGATCCTTTGGATGGCCTGTTTGACCGATTCCCTGGCTGCGTCGGTCTCCGGGTTGTTCACGGCGATAGGGTCCATATGGATAGTGGCTAAACAGCTATATTTCCGGTTCAGCTCCCATTCGATGTTATCTATCATATCATGGGTGCTCAGCATGTCGGCGTCTTCGTTCACCTCCGCATGGAGGGTTACCATCTTGCGGCCGGGCCCGTAATCATGGACCATAAGGTCATGGACACCCAGCACGCCGTCATGAGAAAGAACGGTGTCCGCAATGGATCGGATCAGCTCCGGGTCCGCTTTTTTGCCCAGGAGCAGATCCACGGTTTCTTTAGCCGTTCCGAATCCTCCCCAAAGGATCAGCGCCGAGACGGCCAAGGAACACCAGGGGTCGGCATTGAGCCCGAAGAAGCGGTTGAGAAGCATAGACAGCAATACGGCGCCGGAGGTGATACAGTCGAACAGGCTGTCCTTGGCGGTAGCCAGCATGGCGGAAGAATCATATTTTTTCCCATATCGGGTGTTATACAGAGCCATGTACAGTTTGACCGCGATGGAGCATAGGAGCACCACAAAAGCAGCCACAGTGAACACAGGGGCAGGGGTGTGTTTTATCAAGCTTTCCACCGAGCTTTTCACCAACTCCACGCCCATTAGCAGGATCAAAAAAGCAATGATGAGGGCGGACAGGTATTCCGCCCGTCCATGGCCGAAGGGGTGATCCGTGTCCGGCTTCTTTCCGGAGAGGATGAATCCTCCCAGAGAAACCAGGGAAGATCCCGCGTCTCCCAGATTGTTGAACCCGTCAGCCTGGATAGCCAAAGAACCGATCAGTGCGCCCAAGGCGATCTTAAAGCAGCTCAGGATCAGGTTCAGAAAGATGCCCACGACACCGCAGATCATGCCGTATCCATGACGGACGGTTTCTTCATTCTCCGTATGTAAAAAAAGCCTTGCCAGCAGTGCGATCATGAGGCTTTCTCCTTTGCGTTTTGTTTTTTTCAAGTATATCACGGTTCATAGGATTATGCAACGAAGGAACCTCTTGCAATTTACGATGAAATAGGGCATAATAAAAAAGCAAAAGAAGATTATAGAAGGAGACCCATTATGTATTCAGCCCTCGGTAGTTTGGCAGTGCCTTGTATACTGTGTTTCCTGTTTGGCATACTGATGTTTATCGTGGAAATGTTCACGCCTGGCTTCGGTGTGGCAGGCGGCCTTGGCATCCTTTCATTCGCGGCCATCATCGTGATGCAATTTGCCGCCAACTCTGTGGAAGGGGCGTCGATCGTCACGGCGATCCTGTTGCTGCTTTTAGCAATCATCATCGTGCTGTTCATCCGTTCCTTCCAGAAGGGTGCCCTGTCCCGCTCCAAGATCGTCAACGCTACGGCCGTGGAGGGGGACTCCTCTCCGGCGGCCAAGGAAAAGGACCTGGTGGGCAAGACCGGCATAGCCGTAACGGCCCTTCGCCCGGCCGGCATTGCGGAAATCGACGGCGTACGTATGAACGTTTCCACCTATGGCAACTTCATTGAGCCCGGTAAAGAGGTCGTCGTGGCCGCCGTGGAAGGCCTGAACGTGTTCGTGAAATGAAGTACTGCAAAAAGTGCGGCTGTCTCTATGTCACCGAGGTTTGTCCCAAATGCGGCATAGAGGAGCCGAAGGATCAGCCCGAACCTGAAGCTGCCGACAAAAAGACGCTGATGCGTCAATGGATCGGATTGTTGTTGGGCATTCCGCTGTTCATCATGGCCATCTATGTCGTGATCTACATGCTGTACGCCCAAGGATAATACAAACATCATACACAGGAGGAAACCAAAACAATGCTTCCCGCAATCGTCATCATCGTACTTATTATCATCTTCCTTTCACTGCTGTTCAGCTTCGTGCCCATCGGCTTGCTGATCTCCGCCAGCGCTTCCGGCGTGAAGCTCAGCATCAGCACACTGGTGGGTATGCGCCTCAGGAAGGTCATCCCCGCCCGGATCGTCAACCCCCTCATCAAGGCCACCAAGGCCGGTATCCAGCTCCCCCTCAACAAGCTGGAAGCCCACTATATGGCGGGCGGCAACGTAGATCGGGTGGTCAACGCTCTGATCGCCGCCATGCGCGCCGGCATCCCTCTGGACTTTGAACAGGCATGCGCCATCGACCTGGCAGGCCGGAACGTGCTGGAAGCCGTGCAGATGAGCGTCAATCCTCGGGTCATCGAGACCCCCGTCATCGCTGCCGTAGCCATGGATGGCATCGAGCTGAAGGCCAAGGCGAAGGTAACGGTCCGCGCCAATATCGACCGCTTGGTGGGCGGCGCTGGCGAGGAGACAATCATCGCCCGTGTCGGCGAAGGCATCGTCACCACAGTCGGTTCCTCCCGCAGCCATAAGGAGGTCCTTGAGAATCCCGATTCCATCTCCCGTACCGTCCTAGACAAGGGCCTTGACGCGGGCACCGCTTTTGAGATCCTGTCCATCGATATCGCGGATGTGGACGTTGGCCGTAACGTAGGCGCCCAGCTCCAGATCGACCAGGCGGAGGCTGACAAGCGAATCGCCCAAGCCAAAGCTGAGGAGCGCCGCGCCATGGCTGTGGCCCAGGAGCAGGAGAACGTGGCGGCTGTGGCCGGCATGCGGGCCAAGGTCATCGAAGCGGAGGCAGAGGTCCCCATTGCCATCGCCCATGCCTTCAAGGAGGGCAAGCTTGGTGTGCTGGATTATTACAATATGAAGAACATCATGTCCGATACGGATATGCGCAACGCCATCTCCCATGCTGCGAATCCCACCCCGGCCAAGAAATGATTGAAGAGTGAGGACATACCGTGAATGCTCCAGATGTTCTGATGGTATTGGTCGCATTGATCGGCATTGCGGCCTCCATTGCGAATAAAAAGAAAGCGAAGGCCCAGCGGGAGCAGCGGGCTGCCCAAAGAAGGGAAGCCGCCGGTCCTCAGTCTGCAGCCGCGCCCAGCGCATCAAACAGAACGTCGCCCACAAAAGCGTCCACTGGCGCTCCTGTCAGAAATCCGTCTTCGAGTCCCTCTAAATTTCCGCCGACTACGCCCAAGCGGCCCGCCGCCACGGCGCAAAAACCACAGCCTAAACCTGCGTCGCCCGCCTATAGCGGTACGCCACGGTACACCCATGTGGTTATGAGCACGCTGGAGGGGGGACACACCCACACGGAATCCAGCATGACGGGGGAGGAGAGCTGCCCGCCGCCCAAAGCTGTACCGAACAAGCAGCTTGAGCCTGAGCGGCATGACGAGATAAACACAGGCAAACTGTTGAGCTTCCAGCCAAACAGTGTTCTGCAGGGCGTTCTGTATGCCGAGATCCTGGGAAAGCCGAAATCGCTTCAAAGGTAGTACATGCAGCGTAACAATGTTGTCAAGGGTGTATTCATTGTCGTTCCGTTGGCCGTACTGTGCTTGCTTTACGGTCTTTGGCTCGTCATGGATACACCCCTTTACGTGGAGTCCATGATATTGGGCGGAGCGACTCTTCTCATGTTCGCTCTGCTGTTCATCCAATTGGTGCCCAGGATGTTCGATTTCGTCATGGGCGCGGATCCGGAACAGCTCACTCCCTCCGTTCAGCGAAAAAGCACCATCGGCATCAGAGAGCTTCTCCGCCTGGTCTTCTTGCTTGCCATCGGCCGTTGTATCTACATGCTGGGAGCGTTTTTGTGGAGCCTGTATCTCCACGGCTATACAGAAACCGTCTTCGAAATCCAGCATATATGGGCGGATCATCTGTACGCGGGCCGCATCATCTCCATCGCGAACAAAGGATATGCAGTGGATACAGCGGATCTTGCCGGAAAATACTATAACCTCCTGTTTCCACCATTTTACTCCTTCATCGTTCGCATGTTGAGCCCCTTTTATCTCAGCAGTATACGAGCGGCTTTCTTCGTTTCCAATATCAATGCTATCCTGAGCGGCGTCATTCTGTATCTGCTTATACTGCATGACTATGATCGGCGTTCCGCCGTTCGCGCCCTTTGGTATTACACCGTTTTGCCGCCCAGCTTTTTGCTTACGTGTACCATCCCGGCCAGCACTTTTTTGCTGCTGTCGCTGCTCAGCGTCTACTGTGCGCGGAAGGAATACTTCGTTGTTAGCTCCCTTCTGGGGGCTATGGCAGCGCTGACGGAGCGGGTGGGGATCGTTTTGGTCATCCCCCTGCTGATGGAATTCTTACACGCCATGACGAAGGAGTATCGTTCCCTGAAAGAGGTCACCTGGCGGTTCTATTTGAAAAAGGGACTGATAGGCGCTTCGTTCATTCTGGTGCCATTGGGGTTCATCACCTATCTTCTCATCAATCGCCTGGTCGGGGACAACTTCTTTACGTATGTGGAATACCTGGAAGAGCTGTATTCCAGCCGGTTCGCTCTGTTCTATCGGGTCTGCGGCGTCCAAACGGACAAGCTGATCGAGGCGTATCGGACTTGCGAAGCGCCTCTGTCCTATGGGGTATATCTGCCGAATCTGTTGTTTGCGACAGGCAGCCTCGCCATCATTTTGGCCAAAGGGAGGGAGCTTAGGGCCAGCTATCTTGTATATTTCTTGGCATACTATGCAGCGATACTCAGCCAGACGGGTGTCCTGGGTGTCCCGCGGCAACTGTTCTGCTGTTTCCCCGTCATAATGGCGATGATGCGCATAACGAAGCATCGTTGGGCCGATTTGTTGATGTCCCTGCTGTCCATAGCGGGATCTGCGATCTATTTGGGCATGTATGTGGCCGGCTGGCAGGTGGTATAAGAATGTTTGAACTCTATGTGACCTTCATGAAGATCGGCGCCGTCATGTTCGGCGGCGGTTATTCCATGCTCCCCTTGCTTATTCGAGAGCTGGTGGACAACAAGAAATGGTGCACAGAGGAGGAGGTCTTGGACTATTTCTCTTTGGCTCAGTGCACACCCGGTGTGATCGCCATTAATTCCGCTACCTTTGTTGGGTATAAGCGGAACAAAGTCTTGGGTGGCATCGTTGCTTCTCTTGGCGTGGTGACGGTACCGCTCATCATAATCACAGTTATCGCTGCGGTGCTTCAGAATCTCATGGAATATCCTCTGGTACAGCATATCTTTGCCGGGGTCCGCGTGGCTGTAGCTGCTCTGATGACGGTGACCATCGTTCGACTCATCAAAAAAGCGGCTAAGGATTGGATGAGTTGGGGCATCGTGATCGTGGCATTCCTGGTGCTGACGGCGGTAGGACTCGATTCCGTTTGGCTGGTGCTTATCGCCGCCGCATTTGGCATCCTGGCAGGGAGGTGGAAAAAAGAATGATAAAGACCATTTTCCTGCTAATTTTTGAGTTCATGAAGACCGGCCTTATGGCTGTGGGTGGCGGTATGGCGTGCATACGCTTTTTACAGGACATGATCGCCAAATACGGTTGGCTCACGCAGGAAGAGCTGGCCAACATCATTGCCGTGGCGGAATCCACCCCAGGCCCCATCGGCGTCAATGCGGCTACCTACGTGGGCTATAGCGTGCTTTCTCCGTATGGATCTGGCTGGGCGCTGCTGGGCGGCGTAATAGCCACGCTGTCTCTGATAGCGCCCCAGATCGCCGTCATCGTCTTTGTGGCCAGAGGCCTTGAGAAATACCGCAGCTCCAAGCTGGTGAACGACGCCTTTGACGCCTTGCGCCCTGCGGCAGCTGGCTTAGTGGCGGCAGCCGGCTGGTCCGTGATCCGCGCCTCCCTTGGCTTCAGTCTGCAGCCGTTTCAAGTGGAGGTCGTTCCCCTTTTCCTGTATGGTATTTTGGTAGCGCTTATGCTCCTCCCTAAACTGAAGAAAGTTCATCCCGTTCTTTTCCTTGCCGCAGGCGGGGTCTTCGGTGCACTTTTAAAGCTGTAATTCTTGACAAATCGAGACGGTTACCTGTACAATACTCACCGTAGCGCGGCTGTGGTGGAACGGCATACACAACAGACTTAAAATCTGTCGGCGAAAGCTTATGGGTTCAAATCCCATCAGCCGCACCAAAGCATAGGGACTATCCAACGGGTAGTCCCTATGCTTTACTAAAGGACAGGAGAGATTTGAACCGGGGTCGGAAGTGAATGAAGCCCCAGTGGGGCTTCAGAGCCGATCCCTGAGTGAGCCCGCAGGCGAGTGTTCAAATCCCATCAGCCGCACCAAAGCATAGGGATTATCCAACGGGTAGTCCCTACGCTTTACTAAAGGATAGGAGGGATTTGAACCGGGGTCGGAAGTGAATGAAGCCCCAGTGGGGCTTCAGAGCCGATCCCTGAGCGAGCCCGCAGGCGAGTGTTCAAATCCCATCATCCGCACCATGTCGAGTGGTGCTAACGGATTTCGTTATCACCACTCTTCTTTCTTTTACGAATTCATCTTCAATATACTGTCGAACTTTTCAAGTTTTTCTTCCGTAAACTGATGGGAAACGACAAGCAGAAGCTTTCCCTTGATCGACAGCAGCAGGTCTTCGATCTTTTTTGCGGTTGCATCGTCCAGATTGGCTAGCGGTTCGTCCAGAATCAGCACGTCTGTGTCGCGCAGCAGCGCACGGGCAAGACAAATGCGCTTCTTTTCACCGCCGGACAGATTCACGCCATTCTCTGTAATCAGTGAATCAAGCGCATTCGGA
>JAEEGL013657599.1_pt1 | contig 43232 bp, 42 predicted proteins | sample 9134231 | NCBI WGS metagenome assembly JAEEGL01 (sample SAMN16246548, study PRJNA631951) | gut metagenome | biome: gut microbiome; feature: rumen; material: fiber-attached | host: Bos | place: Iran: Karaj | collected 2018-10
AAAATCATTATCTACATCTACTCCTAAACCAAATTTACCTTTAGTAGCTAAATCTCTTATATGACCTTTAGAAGATACTACTTTAAAGTCACTACCTAAATATTTTTCAATTGTTTTACTTTTTGCTGGTGATTCAACTATTACTAAATTCATAATTAAATTTCCTTTCTTATATATTATTCTCTGGAAGATTTATTAATTCCCTTATCAATAATATTTTTTACAGGCTTATAAGTCCTTCTGTACTCGTTAAGTATACCATACTTTTCTATAATTTCAAGATGTTTCTTAGTAGGATACCCTTTATGTTTAGCAAATTCATACTCAGGATATTTCTTATCTAGTTCAAGTAATATTCTATCTCTTGTTACTTTTGCTATTATTGATGCAGCTGCTATAGTTATACTTTTTGCATCTCCTTTTATTATATCAATAACAGGAATATCTAGATCTATTTTCATAGCATCTGTTAATAAAACATCCACTTTTAATTTCTTATTTACTTTTTCATAAGCCGTTTTCATTGCTTTTCTTGATGCTTCTAAAATATTTATTTCATCTATTTCTTTAGCAGATATCTCACATACTTCAACTGCTAGTGCATCCTTCATAATTACATCATATAGTTTTTCTCTTTTTTTCTCTGTTAATTTTTTAGAATCATTTATTTCAGGATTTGTATATCCTTTTGGAAGAACTACGCAGGCTGCTACTACTGGACCTACTAATGGTCCTCTTCCAGCTTCATCAGTTCCTGCTATTACATTATATCCTTCTTTATAGTATTTATTTTCATACTCATTCATCAAATGTTACCTTACCTAAATAACCTTCCTGTAAATCTTTTATAATTAAATTAGATACTTTATCATAATCTACTTCATTACCTCTAATAACGCATCCTCTTTTTCTTCCTATGATATCATATACATCACTATAATCATCTATATTAGTAATACCATATCTATCTTCTAAATTAGATTTATAATGATCAAACATGTATTCTAATATAAAACATGCAACTTCATCTTTTGGAAGTATTTCATCTTTAATAGCAGAAAAAGAAGCTAATTTATATCCAACTGCTTTATCATCTATCTTAGGCCATAAAATACCAGGAGTATCAAGTAATTCTAATTTATCATTAATACGAATCCAACTAATAACTTTGGTAACACCAGGTTTATTACCTACACCTGCTGCTCTTTTTCCTGTTAGTTTATTAATTAAAGTTGATTTACCAACATTAGGTATTCCCATAACTAATGCTCTATATTTTCTAACCTTTAATCCTTTTTCTAATCTCTTTTCATTTAAATCATTTAATAGTTCATCTGTCACAGTATATAATTTATTAATATTATCTTTCATTAAATCAAACATTAATACCTTATACCCTTTTTCTTCATAGTATTTAACCCATTTATTAGTTCTAGATTCATCACATAGATCTTTTTTAGACATAATAATAATCTTTGGTTTATCTTTTATTAAATCGTCTATATCTTTTATTTTAGATGAAAAAGGTATTCTTGCATCTACTACTTCAAATACTACATCTATTAAATCTAATTTTTCTTGTATTTCTCTTCTAGTTTTGGCCATATGACCAGGAAACCAGTTTATATTAGTTTTTTCATTCATTTGGATCAACTCCTCTTTTAAGAATTCTATTTATTTCTTTATTATTCACTATTTTTAATTTATCTTTAAATTTTTCTAAGTTTTTTAACTTAGCCTTTTCTTTTTTATAATATAAATTAACAGTAGAAATATAATATAACCATTGACTAAATACTGGTGGGTAATTATATCTTTCTTTTCCCAATCTTTGTTTTATCCATCTTTTAGTAACTCTATAATAAGATTTCACTCTTGATAGTTTTATATAATAAATAATATCTGCTTCAACTCTACCTTGTTTAAATTTTTCTCTACCAACATCTTCAATTATCCATTTTTTATTATTCAAAATGTCTTTAAATATTTTTTGAACTTCCTCATCAGTTCTTTTAATATTCCCATGATCATCATCCCATGACACTTTATCAAGCTCATAATACTTAATATTATACATTTCTGATAATTTGGTTGCAAAAGTAGTTTTACCACTTCCAACTGGACCTATTATATATATTTTATCATGCATAATATCAACCTCTTTTTTTACCTGGCCTTGACTAAACTGTTCTCAACCAGTTTGTATTATTTTTTTTAATTTATTTGAATTAACTACTTTATTAAAATTTTAATATATTTTTTGCTGATTCATATTGTACTTTAACAAGATCTTTACCTTTATCAGACATTTTATTATAGCTTCTATCTAGTTTATCCATTACAAATTTACTTCCTTCATCAATTGATAAACCTTTTTCTTTGTATACCATACTTAATAATGATGGAATACTATAAAAATGTGCCATTGCATCTGAATCCGCAATGCATATTTCTTCTGGTGTAGTTTTATCAACTAATCTACTTCCACGATGGTTTAAAATACACTTTTTTATTAATTCTATTTTTTCAGCAGGATAGTTTTCTACTTTTAAAAGATTTTCTGCTATCTCTGCTCCTATAACATGATGCTCTTCAGTAAAACTTACATCTGTTACACTAGCGATGTCATGAAGAAGTGCAGCTATTGAAACAATCTCTAAATCAGCACCATATTCACTAGCATATTTTTTTGCAAGTTCATAAACTATTTTTATGTGATGATCCCACGCACCTATCCCATATGCATTTGTTGGTTTCTCACATCTACTTTTAACTTCATTATACATTTTTTCTTCAATTGTCATAATATTTATCCTTATCTAACTAGTCTTTTTCATTCCATCTAAATCTTTAGAAATATTATTACTATCTGACCCACTAAAGAAATCAAATGGATATCTTATTTTAATATATGGTTTAATATATTCTATAAAATAATTATAATTTCCTGTTTTGCTCTCATATTTTTTTGCATATTCATCAATAATATCTTTTATATTATCTATTGAATAATTAGCACCATTTATATCATTATCATTACATATCTGAAATAGTTTTCTGTCTAAATCTATCATTAAATCTCTAATAAAATAATTATCAATTATTTTATTCTCAATTGTCATTAAAAAATGATAATATTCTGCTAGATTATAATGTAAATCTGCTATTTTATTTCCATTTACAGTCTTATAAAAAACTTGTCTTGGAAAAGATGGAACATATGTAACATTCGCATACTCTCTTCCTACTTTTTTTATTTTAGAATTCATAAATAAATCTGTAAGAAAGGTATTCATTATTCTTGGGGCACCACATAAATATACTTGTGTATTAGAGCCATTCTTTCTATTTTTATTTTGAATTAATTCTAATATAGATCTTATACCATATACATCTCTATTTACTGAATTTTTTATATTAGAAATAGATATAGACCCATGTCTCGTTATCATATCTATAAATGATCCAGTTCCTAAAGAAAGAATAACTATATTAGCATTGCTCTTATCACAATCAAAAATAACATCTTGTATTCTTTTATTAGAACCACCTATAAATATTTTATCTATTTCTTCTTCACTTAAAAGAGGTTTCCCTCTTTTTATTGCTCGTTTATAGTCTTCTTTATTCCATTTATATGTATCCCTTTCAGAACAATTATCCATAATCCAGTTAAATACTGTAAGAGAATTATTATTCTCACTTCTAGTTAATTGATATGTCTCTACTACTAAGTCATTACTTTTCCCAATATTTATTAACTCAGCATTTTTATTTAATAAAAGTTCACCTGGTTCTGACATAGAAAAACCATCACCTATAGAATTACCAATTACTGTAAGAGATAATTTATCTTTTGGAATACCTTTTATAAATCTTACTAGTTTTTTATTTGTTTTTTCAAGGTTTTTCTTTTCAATATTTCTATCATATTTCACAGTTTTCACCTCATTTTATAATACTTTTCCCAACTGTTATAACTATCATATTTTTACATTTATTTTAATTATTCTTTTGGTAGTGTATACCCACCATCTACTACTATTTCTTGACCTGTAATAAAACTTGCCTTATCCGATAATAAGAATTCTACTGTATTTGCTATATCAGTAGTACTACCTAATCTTTTAGCAGGTGTATTCTCAATTATACCTGGTACATATTCATCAAAATTAGGATTCTCATGATATGACATATCAGTTTTAATAACCCCTGGCGAAATAACATTTGCTTGAATATTATCATATCTACTAGCAATACTTTTTGTATATGTTAATATACCTGCTTTAGTAGTTGCGTATATAGGAAAATATTTTGATCCTTTATTTGAAATAGAAGAAATGTTAATTATTTTACCAGATATATTGTTTTTTAAACAACTGTCGATAAATAATTGATTACATCTTATACACCCTTTTAAATTAGTATCAATTAAACTATCTATTTCTTCTTCATTATAATTAAATGATTCTTCTTCACTAGAAATAATTCCAGCAGAATAAATTAATACATCATATATATTTGTTTCAAATAAGCTATTTATATTATCTTTAGAAACATCACATTTAATATATTTATACTCAAAATTATTTCTTTCTTTTCTTCCTACACATGTTACATCATAATTATCTGAACTAAGAGTTTTTGCTATTTCTAACCCTATTCCAGAGCCTCCACCAATTATTAATACTTTTTTCATATTTTATTCTCCTCTATTTAAAAGTTAGACCAAGAGATTAATACCTAACTGAATACATTATAACATAAAAAAGACTGGGTTTACCTAGTCTTGTAAATAATTTATATATTTGCTTTTAAAAAAGTTTATAACCATCAGTTAATCGTTTTTGTGGAGAAACTTGCTTATCTCTATCGATTACAAAATGATCATTATCACAAATAATTTCATCTAGATAAGGAACTTTAGTATCTGGGTCTCTTAATAATGAACTAAAAATTGATCTAATATCTTTTAATGTTTTTATTTCACCTGATAATGTATCATAAGTATCCATATTAATAACCATACCATGATAAATTGAAACTATCATTGATAATAATAATGATTGATTATCAAAATTTTCATCAATAGTAAATCTTCTTCTTAATAAAACATTAAAGTAATTATGCATAATTCTTGATATAAATGGACTCTTTTCACCATTGAATTTACAACCATCTATATCACATATTCTTATATCTGAATCCTTATTAGATAGAATATTATCAAATGAAAAATCTTGTAATACAATTCCTTTTTCATGTGCTTTTCTAGCTATTAAAGATGCTTTTTTAACTGCTAAAAATATATCATTAACATCTACAAATCTTCCTTGAGTAAAAAAATCATATAAATCCATTGAATCTTTAAAATAATCCATTGTATATCCAACTAACATATTTCTATCCATTATTAATTCTTTAGGTAAAATTACACCATCAATTGTGATACCATCCATACCATTAAATTTTTTTAATAGATTCATCTTTTCACTCATATATAATTTATCTAAAATTTTATAACATTTATCATTATCTATATATACACTACTTTTTGTTCCCTGAATTTTAGATAACTCCATTGAAGATAAATCAATATCTTGATAATTTATAGTTTGCATTATAAACCACCCCCTTAAAACACATGATATAATACATTACATCTTATTTATTGTCAATTACCAACAAAAAAGCACATTATTTAATGTGCTTTTACTTTATCATTTCATTACATATATCAAGAATTTCTTTAAGTTCATAAACATCATCATCTTGACTAATATGTCCTTTACCACTAACTACTATTGTATTAGCATTTAGTAATTTTTCAAACTTATCTTTTTGCTCTATAGATACAAAATAATCATCATTTGAAAAGATACAATTAATATTATTAGTAAATTTCTTTATTTTTTCAAAATCTATTTTTTCTGTTAACCATGGTTTTGCTGTATTATAAGATTCTTCATCTTCAATAGCATAATCTAATAAATCTAACCAAGGTGCTACTAATAATATTCCACCTATTTTACATATATCTTTAGTTTGTAAATATCTTAATATAGTTTGACATCCAATACTATGACCTATAAAATATGTATTCTCATCTAAACTATCAACTTGTTTATCTAAGAAAGATACCCATTCATCTATTCTAGGAGTATCAGTATTAGGCATATTAAATCTATATACAGTATTATTATCATTAGATAATTCTTTATCTAACCATGGATACCATCCATCTTCTTTTGTACCATCCCAGCAGTGTACCATATATATTTTATTCATATATTTCACCTCTCAAATTATTTATATTTATCAATTATGCTTAAATCTTCATTTAATATTATTGGATCAAATCCCGCTATTTCATCATAAAGCATTCCTTTAGGAATGTCATGAAATAAAAATATCTTTTTATTATTCTTAAACGCTTCATATATTTCTATAAATGTTGCACCACCTATATAATTATCAATACCATGTTTTTCATAATTAACACATAATACAGCGTCAACATTCTTTATTTTTTCTTCACTTCTCTTAAATAATTCTTTTTCTAATTCAGCATGAGCTTTAAATCCATTATCCCATGCTTCTTTTTCCAAATTAGGATTATCATAAGTATTTGGAAAAATAATTATATGTCCCATTTTTTCAAGTTCTTTTTTAATTGGTTCTATCTTATCATAGAAAGATGCACTAGATATTATAAATATTTTCATAATTTACCTCATAATAAATCCATTTTAATTATATTTTTCACTAACAAAATCTATTGAATATAAATAATCTTTTATTTTTTCTTCTACAGTATTTCCTTTGCAATACTCCAATCCATATTCATATACTATATTATATTTATAATTATTTGCAACTAAAAATAATAAACTTTTTATTATTTCATTTATATGATTATCATTTTTATATATAGGCATATGATCTAAACCTTTATCATCATATGAATGTATATGAACATTTCTTATATCATTAATCATATATTCATCTAGATTAATATCTAGATTATAATTAGCTATTTCATGACCTATATCATATGTAAAATATAATTTTTCATCATTTAAAACAGCACTTCTTATTTCATCTTTACCTAGTCTAATAAAACCTTTTATATCATTTAAATTTTCTAATGAAATAATTATTTTTTCATTATTAATACTACTAATTATATTAGAAATATAATCTATTGTCTTTTTTAAAGACATATTATTATCTTCATCATATATAGTATGAAAAGTTACTACTATTGGAAATCCTAAATAATCAGAATGTGATTCTAGTTTTTTCATATATTCAATTTGTTTATCAATTTGTAAACTAGTTTCTCCATGTATTTGTAAAACTAAATTATTTTTTTTTAATTCAAAAACTAAATCATCTAAATATTTTAATTCATTTTTATTTTCATAATCTATGTTTAATTCTATGCCTTTTGTATATTTAGAAGACTTTATTAAATCTACTAAGTCTTTAGGACCTATATCCATAAATTTATAATTTACACTAATTAAGCTTTTCATGTTATTTCACCTAATAAAATTATAACATAAAAAAGTAGGATTTCTCCTACTTTATTAAATCATGAAAACTAATTAATTCTACTCCGTCAAATAGACCATTTTCTTTAGCTTGTTTTAATACTTCTAATTCTTTTTCTCTTTCAGTATTATAACTAGTTAAACTAATAGTATGTTCGTCCATATATCCTGGATGAACCATTAATTCCATAGATATATCCTTATCTTTATATTTATTAATTATATTTTCTAGATTTTCATATGTAATGTCTACTAAAGAAAAATCTGTATTAAATATATCTGGTCTTTTAACATCAGATTCAAATTCATTTCTAATAGGGATATTTCTTTCTTTTGCAATAGCTATTTTAGCTTTTCTAATATTTTCATTAGAGCATGCAAAATGATGTGTATCTAAATGATCTATTTTAAGTTTTCCATTACTTAATTTATCTATTAAATCTAATTGTGCCTTTATTTCATTATAAGCATCTTCATAAGTTAAATTTAGATTAGTAAGTTGGATACTTCTGTGTAAGAAATTACCATTTTCATCCATTAAATGTTCATTTGGAATAACTGGTTTACCTTTAGTAAAATTAATATGTAATCCTATACAAGTAATATTATTCTCTAGTGCTTTTTTAATAGCATATTCTCCTGCTTCCATAGTTACCATTAAAGATGTACTAGTGATATAACCACCTTTAATACCATCAACTATTCCATCAGTTATACTTTTTGTTAATCCAAAATCATCTGCATTTATTATTAATCTCATATTACTTCCTTCTAGAACTTTTTACTGCTTTAGCAGCATTAGTTGCTTTATTTGTTAATTCTTCTATATCTTTAGAATCCATTTTATTATTTATACCATTTTTTAATTCATCTTCTTTTTTACTAACTAAAGTAATTAAGAATGTTAATAAACCTGTTATTGATGCTAAAGCTGCTTCATCTAGAGCAAATACAGGATCTGGTACAAATATATCTACTATTGTTATAACTCCTATAGCAATAGTTAATACTATTAATATTATTCTTAATATTTCATATGTTTTAGTTTGCTTTTCCATAATACCTCCTAGTTTAATCCCATAGATGTAAATCCACTATTTATTTTATCTTCTAATTCTTCTCTACTAACATATGGATTACGTAAATCTTTACATAATTCAACAAATTCTTTGTTAGCATTATTTCTTCCTAATATCTTTTTTACTGCCATATAAGCAAGAATATATCTTTTTTCCATAGGAAAACCTATTCTTCCATCTTTAAGTATTTGATTTCTTCTTGATCTATCATACTTTTCAAGTATTAAAACATCTTTTTCTATAGATTCAGGATATTTATCTATAGTTTTATCTACTTCTTGATCTGTAATAGATGCACCTGATAATCTCATCTTTATTAATTCATTTTCTATAAGAATAGTAGTAGCATGTCTTTTAAAATCTAATGACCTAAATGATTTTCTTATATTAAAATCTTCTTCTGTTATTATTCCATTTTCAACCATATATTGACCTATTAGATATTCACTAAGAATTGATTCTAATTCATAATAATAATCTTTTGCAAGTGTTATTCTTGGAAGATTATCTTCAAATATAACAAAACTATTCATCTTATGTAATACTTCATGTAATAATACAAATACATCATTTGGAGTATTAGTATAATAAACAGTTGCTTTACTTATCTGATCAAAACTGTTTCTTCCATTTGGATAATCTTTTTTAGGTAATAATTTAATATATGGTTCATTATTTTCATCAGTAGACTTCATTATATTTAAAAACTCTGATGCCATATTACTATCTAATGATAATAAAAATCTATAAACTATTTCTACTGTTTCAGGTAGACTCATTTTTCTAGACCATTCTTCATTAGCATCTATATTATCTTCTTCCATTATTTCTTTACTATAAACTACCAGTTGCTTTAAATCTTTTTGAAATGGTTCACTTTGATTAACAGGATTATCTAAAACATTATTTAATTTTTTAACATCTAAATAATTTATTTGATTATTAAATGATTTAAATGATAAACCTGGCATAACATCAAAAAATTCTGTTACTGGTCTTTCTTGCCATCCTGCCATCTCTCTATATCTCATATTTGTTTTTTCTATAGCTTCACTTTCAGAACTATATTCATATATCCCTTTATTATCTTGATCAGGATGTTCTAATTGATATACTTTACCATTTAGATAATAAAGAACAAAACAATGCATATGTTCTTGAGCATCTGGATTATCAAAGTTATTATCTTCATACACTCTAGTACAAAACATTCTATTTGGAATATTTAATTTATTTAATAAAACATGCATAAGATTAACCTGTTCAATACATGTTCCTACTCCATTAGTTAAAGTATCACTAATAGATGCAGTTCTATATAAAGTTCTAAAACCTTTTAAATCATTAATATGTTTTTCTCCATTAATATCTACATATCCATATTGTATATTTTCATCCAGAAAAGATAATATATCTTCTGGAGTTTTAATATCATCAATTGACATATTATCCCTTCCTTTCTACCACATATATCTAAGATTTCCATCTCCGTTATATTGATTAGACATATCTATTATATGATCATATCTACTATAAAACTTAGATCTAGGATTAGAATAATCATATTCATCCATAATAACACCCGGTAGTAAACTTTCTGTTACATATATCTTAGTATCAGTCATGGCTCCTATCATAGCTATATGACCATCCCATCCTATTAAATCACCAGGTTTAACTTTACCTGAATGAAGTAACTCATATGAGTTTCTATTTAATTCTCCTACCTCAGTATAATTATACCTAGAAGAAAAACCTGCTCCAATATCCCCTATATCTAATCCTGCATTTTTAAGTATCCAAGATACATATCCAGAGCAATCTAAACCATTAGGATATCTAACATTAGGAGTTCTATAATCATTATCCTCATAATTAGTAAGAGGGCATCCCCAAGAAGATGGACCTGCCATTACTTTTTTAATTTCATTTTGTTTTTCTTTTCCAAGATATAATCCTTTTCTATAATATCTTCCTTCTCCATCTACTCCATTTGTACCTATTCTTCCATTTTCATAGAAGTATGGAACTTTATATGGAAATTCTAAAGTTAAAAATCTTGAAACTGCTACAGCAGCAGCCCTTGTACCAGGTCCTGCTTCTTCTACCCTTGATGCTAATATTTCATCTAATAATTTTAATTCCTCTTGTGAATAACTATTACATGGAACTATTTTTTTACTATTATTTAAAGTAGGTGCTCTAAGTAAATTAGTAGTTGTAGTTTCAAAACTAGTAGTTAACTTATTAGATGTAGTACCTGTTATTGTAACAGTACCTAAATTATGGGCAGTTATATTTCCATTTTCATCTACTGAAACAATATTTGGATCACTAGATTCATATTTAACAGTAGTATCTACATCTCCAACAGAATCTAGATATGTTTCTAAATTATATGTTTCTCCTATAGCCATATATTTTTTATGATGATTAAAAGTAATACCTAATATATCATCTATTTTAAAGAAAGCTTTATAAGAAACAAATCTATTAGTATTATATTTTATTTTAACTTCATATTTATCACTAATAACATCATATGAACATTTACCTTTTTCAAGTTTAATCCAATCACTTTCAGTATCCCCTAAAATAAATTTACAATATACAGGATTCCTATTATATTTTTTTATTTTTAAAGATACTTTTCTAGATCTATCTTCATTAAATTTATTAGCATAAGTAATCTTAGTAACTTTTGGTTCTAAATTATATACTTTATTAAATACTAATAGCCCAATAGTAATAAATAATAATACAATTAATAAAATCGAAACTATTTTATTCTTCTTATTCATATCTATTTTCCTTTATAAATAGTATATCAAAATAGCATAATAAAAACAATTATATATATAATTGTTTTATTTTCTATTTGCTATAAAAAATCTAAATACAAATATACCTACATATAGTAAAAATGTAACACATGAAATAACTATACCTGATATAGCTACTTTCTTTCCATCTCCATTATGTTTAAGAGCATATACAAGACCTATAATAGATAAAACTAATCCTGGGAATGATTGACCTCCTAAAGAAAGAAATAATCCTATAAATGCTAAGAAATTAGTATGTCCATATCTTCCTTCAAAATTATCTTTAAAATCTTCTGGAGTATTTTTTTTATATTCTCCTGTGTTATGGGAACCACATTCTACACAAAATGTAGCATCTGTATCCATTTTTTTACCACAGTTAGTACAAAACTTTGCCATTTATATCACCTAGTAAAATTATATCATAAAAAAAAGATTAAGAATACTCTTAATCTTAATATAGTGAACCTATAGTATATAAAAAGAAAAAAATAAATACTATTGCAATAAAATCTAATGCTATACCAATTGATGAAATAATTATACCTGCAAAAGCAATTCCTCTATTCTCTCCGTTTAATTCTTTAGATCTATTAAAACCAATAATTGAAAATATTAAACCTAATATAGATACAAAGAATGAAAGAACAAAACCTGCTATTGCAAATCCGTTAGATGAAGTTTCTTCAATATTATTTTTTTCTTCTACTTTATTACATTTAGGACATTTTTTATTTTTTAATTTTGATCCACATATTCCACAATAGTTTTCCATATATCCTCCTATTTGCATTTAAATTATATCATGTAAAATATTTATATTCAACAATTATAAAAAGAGATATTAGTTAACTCTAATATCTCCTACTTTTGTATCTATATCTAATTCTAAATCACTTTTTCTATCTACACCTTTAATATGAACGTCTCCTACTTTACTTGTTCCACCAACATAGAATCCGGTAGCATGTTTAATTTTAGTATCTCCTGTTGTTGTTTTTATTTTAGAATTTTCTTTAATGTTAACAGTGTCAATATCAATGTCTCCTGTTGTTACTTCTAAAGATAAATATTCATTAACTTTATAAACGTCTATATCTCCAGTTGTTAATTTAACTTTTAATCTATCAACTTCTGTAACATCAACATCTCCTGTTGTACCAGTTACATCTAAGAATCTAACAGTTCCAACTTCAATATCTCCTGTTGTTACTTTTATATTTAATAGTGATGCAGAATCTATTTCTATATCACCTGTTGTACCTTGAATATCTGCCATACTAATTTCTTTAATTTTAACATCACCAGTTTTAATTGTTATTTTTGCAGTAGCACTAGAATAGTCATCAATTTTAACATCACCTGTTGTACCAGTAATATTAAATGAACTAGCATAATTCATAGGTACATATAATTTAATAATGTTTGTTTTTTTATTAAATTTAAATCCACTATTTTCTTTTTCTTTTAATACTACTCTAATCTTGTCTTCTAACTCAGTTATTTCATATTCTCCTGGATCATCAGAATATAATTCTACTTTAACTAAATCAGTTTCACTTGTAATAATTTCTACATCTGCTACATCAAATTCAACATCTAATTTTTTATTATTAGATACTTCTTTTGAATCAACTAATTTTTTACTTGGACCACCAATTCCAACTGAGAATGAAACAAAATTGAAGTTTAATTTATCTACACCACCTCTAAATAGGAAAATCATTATTCCTACTACAAAGGCTAATAATATAGATAATAAAGTAATTAATACTATCGATAATTTTTTACTCATTTTCTTCCTCTTCTTCCTCTTCTTCTTTTTCTTCATCTTTAATAGTTAATCCACAGATTAATCTAACAATAGCATTAACAAGTCCTATTGCTATAAATATAATCCATGTTATATGCCATGCACCAGTTAAGAAACTAACTAGTAAATAAACTATAATACCAATTAGACCAATTATGTCTGCTAATTGTTTAGCAATAGTATCTTTCTTTTTTTCTTTTTTAGTCTTCTTTTGTTCTTCATCTTTATCTTTACCATATACAATAGCAGAATAAATAATTAATCCTGTTGCAATAGCTATAATAGTGAAGAATAAAGATACTCCTATAATGGGTTGATCAAATAAAGCAGATAATAAGATTATAGCTACTAATGATAAGATATATAATCCTACAGATATAGCTAAGTTTCTAGCAAACTTGTTTTTCTTATCTTCTTTCTTTTGTTCAACTATATTTTGACTTCCAGTGATTAATTCATCAGTTGTTATACCAAAGTAATCACAGATAGGTTTAATCTTATTGAAGTCAGGCATTGATTCACCAGTCTCCCACTTTGATACTGTTTGTCTTGAAACATCAAGAGCATTTGCAAGTTCTTCTTGCGAAATATTTTTTTCCTTTCTTAAGTTATACAATCTTTCTCCGATTGTCATATTTCTCACCTCTTTCACGAATAATTTTACTCTTTCTATCGGTTGCGCACCACCAAGTTGACATGGAAATTTAGCAACTGACACGTGCATTTCACTTAAATTATAACATATTTTACCCATTTTTAAGCATTTATGCTATAATTTATGTAAAGGAGATATAACAATGTATAAAGAATTAATAGGAAGAAAAATTACTGTTTTAGTAGCTACTAAAGGAGATGTAGTTTTAGAATATTCTGGTACTTTAGTTGGAGAATCAGAGAATGAAATAGAACTAAGTGATGTATCTATAGCTACTATGCTTTTAAACCTTCAAAGAAGTGTATTTGGATCTAATATGACTGGTTATAAAGAAGGTATAGAAAAATCTATTATTAATAAAAAATTTATTATTTCTTGTATAAAATAAAAAAGACTCATTAGAGTCTTTTTATTTTAATGATTTAATCGCATATTCTATATTGTTTTGAACACTAGTAAATAATTCGTCTTTAAATCTAGCATATTCTTCACGTAATTCAGGCATTGTTTTTTTTGCGTCTTCTTTTGTAAGATATTTTCTTCCATTAATTGTACATCCTCTAATTAATTCATCTCTTACATGTACTTTAAATGCATCTGATTCCAAGTCTTCATTGCTAAAAATTATGTTTAAACCAGTACCATAATAATCATTAGTTCCATCTTCATTATATTGATGAACAAGTAAACTACCATCTATAGTATATTCGCTAAAATCTAACCCACTAAAATCGCAATCATATGCAAAATCACGATAATCAGGTTGTGTATCATATTCATCCCCTTGTTCTTTAATCCGTTTGTTCAAAGCATCAAAATCTATTTTTAATCCAGAATTTGAGAAATTACAATCATACAATTCATAGTGTTGATCTCGTTCAATAACGTTATTAGATAAGTCTACATTTTTAAAACTACAATTAGAAATACAAGTTGTTAAATTTAAATCAGAAAATTGTCTAGCTATTTTCGCTTCAAATGACTTAGAAAAATCAATTACAGCATTTGTATTATTATAATTAATTCTATCTTCAACATCAAAATATGTATCTTCTAGTAAGTCACCAAAAACATCCCAACTAACATCTTCAAAAGATACTTCGCTAAGATCCAATTTTCTTAAGAACTTACCTGACCATACAGGAAACTTAGCAACAGGATAATAATCATCAGGGAAATCATAATTATCACATAATTCAACTTCCTCTTTATCAAATAATAAAGCTTCTAGAAGATCCTTATTAAGATGGATTCTTTTACTACCATTAGGAACTAATTTTAGTAACTCTTTAAGTGCTTCTCTAACATCTTCTATATTAGTTATATTACCATCTTCATCATAAGATATTTGTTCTTCAATTAATGAAGGTATATTTTCTACCTTTTCAGCTTTAGACATTATTCTTTCGTTATCTATATAGCAACCATCAAAATACCCTTTTTTTAAATATTCTTCATAACACTCTTCATATAAATCTTTATATTCTTCATCTTCAGATAAAGCATCAAAGTCTATACGAAGTCCAGTACCAGAAAAATTATTATAATATCCATCACTATAGCATTCTAGTAAATAATCACCATCAATTGTATTACCTCTTAAATCAAGACCAGAAAAGTCACAATTTACAAAAGGATAACTATCTTCTTCATTTTCATCAAATTGTTCAATAATTTGTCCAAGTTTTATTCTTATACCTGTATTTCTAAAATTACATTTATGCATACGGAATTTTGGAGAAGTATCAATACTATTATTTGATAAAACAACATTTTCAAAATTACAATGATCTAAATCTATAAACCAATTTGTTACATTAGGTAATCTTCTTATCATTTTTGCATCAAAAGACATTGTAAAATCTATTCTTGCATTAGTATTACTTAAATCTATTTTTTTAACACCCTCATAATAATTTGGTTGATCTTTTTTTATTCCACTATCACCTTTATAATATCTAGTATCCCACATTACATCATTAAATGATATTTCACTTAAATCTATTTTACTAAGAAATTTTCCTGACCAAACTATAAATTTTGCTTTTTGTTTAAAGCCCTTTGGTAGTTCCATATCATCAGTAAAACTTAAATCAGCCTCTTTAAAAAGTAAGGCTTCAAGGAAATCTTTATCTAAATGTATTCTTTTACCTTCTGGTACTTCTTCAAGAAGTTTTTCTATTTTTTTTCTTAATTCTTTTTTATCATTTTTATTTAATTTTTTAAAATTTTCCATATTATCTCCTAAAACTCTTCCTTAGTAAACTCATATATTGCTATACTAGCAGCATTATCTAAATTTAAACTATCTATGTTACTTGAATGCATTATTTTAATAGGTGTACCTACATCTAAGAATGAATCATCAAGGCCTGTAGCTTCATTTCCAAATATTAATGTATATGGTCCTTTTTTATCTATTTTAGATAAACTAGTACTACCTTTTAACATAAATGGATACATTTTATTATTAGTTAGTTCTTTATATTCATTAAATGATTTAAAGTATTTAAAATTAACATTAAATATAGCTCCCATTGAAGCTCTTACTACTTTTGGATTAAATATATCTACCGCAGGTTCAATAATTATTAAATTCTTTATATTAAATCCTGCACATGTTCTAATAATAGTTCCAAGGTTTCCTGCATTTGATGGATTTACTAAACAAACAGAGTTCTCATTATAATCTATATCACAATCAAATTTAGTAAATTCTCCTACTATAAAACAGTTTTCTTTATCAGATAATTTATTTATTAGTTTATCTGAATAAACAACTTCTATATTATTATCTTTACATATATTTAATATTCTATCTAATGTATCATTTTGTAATTGTTTAGAGTGAATATATACTCTATTACAATAATCTACTTTTTTATTTAAAAGTTCTAATGTTAATGTAGTACCTAAAGTATAACTAACATTACTATCTTTTTCATATTTTGGCATTTTATCACTCCAATACTTTATATGTGTCTAATAAATCTATAATACTATCAAAATTACGAGCATCTACATGTTTACCATGAATACCAAGTAAATTAGCAGTTCTAACATTATCTTCTCTATCATCTATAAATATACATTCTTTAGGATCTAAATCAAATTTATTAATTAAAGTATTATATATACCTATATGAGGCTTAATTTGATGACATTCATAAGAAAGTACATATCCATCAACACTCTCAAATAAAGAGTTTAAATCAACTTTACTAAGAAATGATTCAGATATATTTGATAGTAAATATATTTTATAACCCTTATCTTTTAATTCATGTACTAGATTTATAGTTCTTTCATCTATATATCCATAATCAGGATATCTATTTAAAAAGTCCTCTACTAAATAATCTTTAATATGATTAGTTCTATCTTGTATTAATGATATAGCAGTTTCTAAATCAATATATCCTGTATCTATAAGATCATATTTAGTCCATTCAGGAGAATTAAATATTTCATCCTTTATAAATTCTTGATCTTCTTTATTATCAGTATATTCCTTTATTACTTTATCAATATCAAAATAATAAATTACATTACCTATATCAAATATTATATTTTTAATCATTTATATCACCTAATATAATTATAAATAAAAATATAATATTTATCAATTTATCAATTAAGATTTCTGTAAATAGAATCTATTAATTTATATGGATTTTTTATAATTAACTTAGGTGCTCCTTTATCATAAGTTAAAGACTCATCTGCTTCTTTATATATTGGTCTAATTATATCTATTGATCCATCTTCATTAAATGAAGCTAAAATTACAACATTAGTTAATTCATATAGTGAATATACACTTCCATTTATATCTGATACTTCTAATTTTTTACCAATAAAAGGTTCGTTAGCAATAATATTTCTTAAAGATCTATATTCTTTTAAAGCTTCCTCTACAGAATTATACAAATTATAAGAATTATTAACCTTTGGATCATTCTCAAGAGAAACAAATAAATAATTTTTATTTATAACTTTTAATAACCATAATTTATCCATACCAGAACGATCAAAATCAGATATACTATCAGCAGGATTTTTTCCATCAGGTGTTATTACTTTAATATGATGTTTTTCTAAATCTTCATAATATTCTCTTAAATATTGTTTTGTTTGTCTATTATCTGCTGGTGCATATTTAATAAATAAATCACCATCCATTACTGCTTTTTCTTCTATACATTCCATATTATAACCCTCTTTTTTAGTAATACATATATTACTATATATGTATAAAATAGTCAATTTAACTTTTATAATTATATTAAAAAGAATTATAATAGAATTAGTGGAGGATATATGGAAAAAAAGAAATGTAATTGCAAACCAAAATGTGAATGTGGACCTAAGTGTTCTTGTAAAGAAACTAAGAAGACTACTAAGAGTTGCAAGAAAAGTAAAAATACTTCATGGTAATAAAAAAAGAAACATAATGTTTCTTTTTTATTTTCTTAAATAATCTACTATTTCTAGTAATTTCATTCCTTGAGAAGCTTTAACTAATATTACATCTTTATCTTTTATTATAGAATCTAGTTCTTCTAAAGCTTCTGCTTTAGTATTAAAGTGATATTTAGTACCATTAAATTCATCATTAATATATTTAGATAAATTACCAATAGTTATTAATACATCTACTTTACCATTTGTATATTTACCTATTTCTCTATGAATATCTTCTTCAAATTCACCAAGTTCTAGCATGTCTCCTAATATAGCTACTTTCCTATTTTCAAATGAAGTTAATGTATCTAATGCAGACATCATAGCTTCCTTATTAGCATTATAAGTATCATTAATAATAGTATAATTATCTTGTTCAATTATTTGCATTCTATTACTTGTTAAAATAACATTTTCTAAAGCATCTTTTATATCTTCATCAGATATATCAAATAATTTACCTACAGAATAAGCACTAAGTGCATTATATGCATTTACTTTTCCTAAAACAGGAACATTATATTCTACATTATTAATCTTAAAGAATGTTTTACCATTCTTAGTATAAACATCTGATGCCATATAATCTGATTCATTATTAATACCAAATCTAACTATCTTTTGATCAATACCATTTATAGTAGTTAATAAATCATTATCATTATTTATTACTAATGTTCCATCACTATTCATGCCATCTAAGATTTCTAATTTAGCCTTCATAATATTTTCTCTAGAACCAAGCATACCAATATGAGCAGTTCCTATATTAGTAATAACTGCTACATCAGGATTAGCTATCATAGATAATGTATGAATTTGATTAAATCCATTCATACCCATTTCTAAAACTAATATATCTTCATTTATATAACTTAATACTACAAATGGCATACCTATTTCATTATTATAATTTCCAGGTGATTTTAATACTTTATATTTCTTAGATAAAACAGAATATATCATATCTTTAGTACTAGTTTTACCAGCAGAACCAGTAATAGCTACTACTTTAGCATCTATATTATCTATAACATAACTAGCTAATTGTTGAACTGCTTTTACACTATTTTCTACTAAAATAATATTACCCATTTCTTCATCAGTTGATCCAAAATGATCTAATATACATGCTTTAGCACCTAGTTTAAAAGCATCTTTATAAAACTTATTACCATCAAAGTTATCACCCATAATACCAACATAGCATTCACCTTGATTAATAGTTCTTGTGTCTTTAGAATACTTTTCAATTATTTCTTCTTCATTACCACAAATAAGTTTTCCCCCAGTTATTTCTAATATTTTCTTTATTGTTAATTTCATTTTCTATCACCAATTATATTATACTATAAAATTGACAATTTTAAATGTTTTTTGTAGAATATATACTTAAATTTGGGGTGAAATTATGCTTACTAAAGAACAAGTTATGTTACTTGGTGAAGAATTTGTTTATTCACTATTTACATATAGTGCAATGAAATTAGACCTAGATTGGGGAGAAGATAAACTGGCTTGTGGCAATTGTTTTTATTATGCAACTATTTTATCAGAAATACTAAATGAAATAGATTTAAACTCTATCTCTAAAATAGCTAGTTTTGATAGTAGGCATTATTTTGTTCATTATAATGGTAATTACTTTGATGGACTAGGCATTATTAAACAAGATGATACATATTTAAGATTATGGGATTATGAAAATGAAACCAAATATCATTATGAAGTAGAAGAAATAAATAAATACTTTTTATACTTCCAAGGAGATGATCCTATAAAAGACGCTTCATCTGGAACAACTATGAATGAACCTGTTAAAAGAGCTGTATGGGAAACATTCTATTTAGGATATAATAAAGTTAAAAATGAGCTATTTGAAGAATTAAGAAAAGCAGTTCCTCTAGGAACTGAAGAAATAGAAAGAGTTATTAAAAAATATTTGAAAATAGCAAAAAAAGAAATAGCTGATGAAAAATATTTTAGAAAAACTGATAAAGGTTTTGAAATTGGTAAAGTATATGAATTATACTTAAAGACTCTTAATAGAACCCCTGAAAAAGAAGTTGAATGTATTGAAAGAGCTAAAAAAACATTAGAAGATATAAAACAAAGAAAATATGAAATAGAGAACCCAGAAAAAATAAATTATTGCAGGAACCCAATAATAAATGCAGATAAATATATATGTACAGAACCTACTATGATTACAAATATTAAAGCATATGTATTAAGAAGTAAAAATAAAAAAGAAGACAATTAGTCTTCTTTTTTTGAATTAAATACTTTTATTTTATTTAGAGGCCATATTCTAATAGATGCTTTACCTTTTATTTGATCCCTTTTAACAGGGCCAAATGTTCTACTATCTAATGAAATGGATCTATTATCTCCCATTAAGAAATATGAATTACCTTCTAATTTAGTAAATCCACTTAATTTAAAATCTTCTGTTTCAGATGAAGTAAATGAATCATCTATTTCTTCATCATTAACATATACTTTACCATCTTTAGCATATATAGTTTCATTTGGTAATCCTATAACCCTTTTAACTACTCTTTCAGTCTTTTTACATGTAGGTTTACCATTTAAACATACATCTGCTACTACAATATCATATCTCTTTATTTCAGTCTTTTTATAACCTATTTTATTTAATATTAATACTTGTCCATCTAATAATGTATTATTCATAGATGGTCCATCTACTCTAACTGGATCAAATACAAATACTCTTATTAAAACAACAACTATTATTATTAATAAATAACTTATAATATCTTTTACTATTGATTTATAATCCCTTTTCATATATCCTCCTAAACGAAAATAAGACTCACATGTAGAGCCTTATTTATCATTTCTTTCTTTAAATCTGTAAGCAGCTATTCTTCCTCTTAAGAAGTTTAATTTAGCTCTTCTTGCTTTACCTTTTCTAACAACAGTAATCTTAGCAATTTTTGGAGAATGTACTGGGAATATTCTTTCAACACCAATACCAGCAGACATTTTTCTTACTGTAAATGTTTCAGAAACACCAGAACCTTTTCTTCCAATACAAATTCCTTCAAATACTTGGATTCTTTCTTTATTACCTTCGATGATTTTAACATCAACTTTTAAAGTATCTCCAACTCTAAATTCAGGAATGTTAGGATTAAGTTGTTTAGAAGTAATTTCGTCAATTATGTTCATATCTCTTTCCTTTCTAACCACCAATCATTATCACGGTAAGCGGATTGGCTTTTTACAACGTTATTAATAATAACATATATTTATTTAAAAATCAATAATTATCTTACAATACCCATATTTTTTTTCATTAATTCATATTTAGCTTTTGCAAGGTCTCTTGATTTAGAAATACCTTCATTTAATATCTTATCTAATTCAGGACTATTCTTTATTTCATTATACTTAGATTGAATATCAGATAATTTATTACATACTATATCAGCTACATATGATTTAAACTGTCCATAATTCATATCTTTACACTCAATAATTATATCATCTATAGACATTTCTTTTAAAGATGCTGCTATATTAAGTAAATTAGATATACCAGGTTTATTATCCATATCAAATCTAATTTCATTATCTGAATCAGTAGTAGCCTTCATTATTTTACTTCTTACAGTATCTATATCATCTAATAAATCTATAACTCCTGTTTTAATCTCATCAGATTTACTCATCTTCTTAGATGGATCTTTTAAATCCATTATTTTAGTACCTGTTTTAGATATTTTACAATCTGGTAAATTAAATGTCTTACCATACTTATTATTAAATCTTTCTGCTATATTTCTAGCAAGTTCTACATGCTGTTTTTGATCTATTCCAACTGGAACTATATCAGTATCACAATATAAAATATCTGCAGCCATTAAAACTGGATATGTAAGTAATCCTACTGAGAAATTATCTTTACCTTTACTTTTTTCTTTAAATTGAATCATTCTAGATGCTTCACCATAGTATGTAGTACATTCAAGTAAATAAGATATACAAGGTATATATTCATTTTCAGATTGTAAATATATTGTACATTTTTTAGGATCTACTCCACATGCTAAATATACAGAAATAAATTCTCTAATTTTATTTTTTAGTTCTTTCGGATCTTGATAAATTGTTAATGCATGAAGATCTGCTATAAACAAGAAAATTTCTCCTTCATCTTGCATTTCTACTATTTGTTTAATAGATCCTAAATAACTACCTAGAGTTAAACTATCTGTTGGTTTTAAACCAGTTAATATTCTCATATTATCTTCCCCTTCCTCTTTTAACTTCAGCTTCTTCATATTTATATTTATTATTTAATTTAGTAATAATTCTATTTTTTACTGCATCTAATTTCATATGTAATAAAGTTACATAATCAGCGCCTAAATATTTAGCATATGTAATTATCAGTAATTGTTGCATTCTTTCTATTTCACCAAGAACATATGCTCCGCCTTCATCATCAGTTTCATCATTTAAAACTATATTAGCTTGTTTCATTAATATTGCTATTTTCTTTTCTACATTCTGCCTTGCTATTTTATCTATAAATGTAGGTTCTACTATCATAACTTTACTAATAGATGCTAAATCAGATTTCTTAATCTTATTATTTGGTAAAAAGTTATAAGAATCTTCTATATTAATACTAATTAAACTCTTGTTATTACCATCATCTATTAAAGAATATTTACCTACTTCTTTAACTACTTTTTCTTTATATATATCAGGTCTTTTTTCTTTAGTAGACTCAATTTGTTTTTCTTTTCTCCATTCATCTATTTTCTTATGATCACCAGAAAGAAGTACATCAGGAACTTTCATTCCTCTATATTCTCTTGGTTTAGTATAAGTTGGATAATCAAGTAAATCATCCATGAATGAATCATTTAGAGAACTACCTTCTGTAATTACTCCTGGAACTAACCTAGATATACTATCTACTAATACCATAGATGGAAGTTCTCCACCAGTTAAAACATAATCACCAATAGATATTTCTTCATCTATAAAGTTTTTAATTCTTTCATCAAAACCTTCATAATGACCACATACTATTATTAAATGACTTTCTTTAGAAAGTTCTATAGCTTTCTTTTGATCATATTTAGTTCCTTGTGGGGACATAAGTATTACTTTAGAGTTCTTTTTCTTTTTTTCTTCAATTGCTTTAACAATTGGATCACACATAAGAACCATACCTTCTCCTCCACCATATGGAGTATCATCTACTTGATTATTCTTTAATTCGGAATAATCTCTAAAGTTAGTTATATCTATTTTAATTTTTTTATCTTCTATTGCCCTTTTAATAATTGATTCACTAAGGAATCCATCAAACATATTAGGGAATAAAGTTAATATATCAAATTTAATCATAATAGCCCCCTAACATTTTTAACATAGATTTTATTATCTTCTATTTTATCTATAAAATTATCAACATATGGAATTAATATTTTTTCATTTATTCTAAGAACAAATGATGCAGGTTCATTTAATACTTCAGTTACATTACCAATTACTTCATTTTCAAAGTATACTTCATATCCTATTAATTTCTCAGGATATATAACATTCCCTAAATCAATAGAATCTATATCTACATATACATTTAACCCTTTTAAATATAAAACTTCATTTATATTTGTATAACCATCAAATGTAACCATATCAAATACTTTATGATGTCTATAAGTATTAATAATAAATTCTTCTTTCTTTTTACCCACATATAGTTTAACACCTTTAACAAAGACCTTATCTTTATATCTAAAATCAGATAATATTCTAAGTTCTCCCTTAATACCATGAGTGTTAACTATTCTTCCAATATTTACTAATTCCATGTTAATCACCTATTTATTTAATTCATACATAATTATTGAAGCACATACACCAACATTAAGACTTTCACATGATTCATTCATATTTATATATATATTTTGATCACATAAATCTCTTACTTTTGATGACATTCCGTTGCCTTCATTGCCCATTATTATAGCATACTTTTCATTATTTGAAACACTTTTTACATCTATTCCATTAGTTACATCAGTACCTAATATTTTATATCCGTTTTCCTTTAAAAAAATAATATAATCTATAAGATTAGTTCTTTTAATATTTAGGTAGAAATTCATACCTTGAGCACTTCTTAAACTCTTAGTATTATATAAATCTACTGTATCTTCACTAAGAATAATATTATTCATATTAAATGCAACAGAGCTTCTTAAAATAGTTCCAAGATTTCCTGGATCTTGAACTCCATCAAGAATTAGAATATTCTTGGTTAAATCTATATTATCTTCTTTTATAGAACATATTCCAATAATATCTACTTTACTAGGTAAAGTACTTATTGTTTTCATAACGCTTTCTGTTACATATGTCTTAGGAACACCAAGATCTATATCTCTATTACATAAAATTACTTCATCTAGGTTACCAGATTTATAAGCTTCAAGAACTAGATGTTCTCCTTCTATAATATATTTTTTAGATTCATCTCTATATTTCTTTTCATTAAGTTTTCTAATATCTTTTATTTTATTATTAGAAGTAGATTCTATTATCATATTACACCTCATTAAATAGATATGGATCACTATCTAAATCATCTATTATTTTCTTTAAAGAATCCCCATTTTTTATTCTTTTATTTATATAATTATCTATACTAGATGGATCTAAATTTAATATAAATGGATTTGTATCAAGTAATATATTTGGTGTTCTAAACCCTAGTTTTAATAATTTATTAATTAATTTAATTATTTCAATATTAGTTCTAATTAAATATTCAGGATTAGTTGCAAAAATATTACTTATTTGATCATTAGAACAACCTAATTCATTTAAAATGATTTCTTTTTCTTTTATATCATTTTTAGATAAATCTCCTATTTCAGGAAATTGTTCTAACATTTCATCGATATCACTATCACCAAGTCCTATATTATATAATTCCATCATTTTAAACCACCAAGTCCTTCTTTTTCTTTTTTCTTCTTTTCTTTATATTCTGCATAATTATATTTTTTTAACAAATCTACTTTACTTATACCATATCTTTCTTCAAACTCAACATGTGATCTAAATAGATTTCTATAATGATCCATATTAATAGTTATTCCTCTTTCTTTAAAAAACATATATCTTGCATAAGAAACTTCTACACTTTGCATAAATTGTTTAGGTTCTTTTAATAATAATTCATGCATACCTATAGAATCATAGAATTCGACTAAATCTTTTATTTTTCCAGTTGACTTAGTTAGTATAGTTGGATATATAGTTACTACATTCATAACTTCTTCTTTTGTATAACCTAAGTTAACAATACCATCTATTTTATCTATAACAGTCTGAGTAGTACAACCAAATGTAGTTGGGGATTCTACAAGAATCTTTCTAACTTGTTCTTCGCTAAATCCAATATCAATTATACCTTTCTTTTTTTCTTTTAAAGTATCAATGGTTTGTCCAAATAAAGAAGGTGCTTTAGATGTCATTTTAAGAACTTCTTCTTTACTAAATTCAAGAGAAATCAAATCTTCTATTTTTGCTTTTAATGATTCTTTTGAATAATTAAGTATTGTTGGACAACGTTTAATCATTTGAACCGCTTTAATTTCTCCTTCAGATAATACTTCAGGACTAGGTCTTTCTGTACTTCCATAACCTAGATCTGCTATAGCTTTTACTCTTTCTTTAAATGTATCAAATGAATAAGAATAGAAAGCTGTTGTTTGTTTTGCTTTTTGAATTACTTCTTCTCTTTCAAAACCAAGTGTACAAATATCAGTTATCTTTTTTTCTAATAATTCTGGTTTTTCTCCAAGGATTTTAGGATTCTTTATTATAAGGTCTATTACCTCAGAATATTTATATCCTATATCTTGAATCTTTTGTATTTTATCTTTTACTGTTTCAATAGAATAAGTAAATAATTGAGGAGAATACTTTTCCATTTTAATAATAGTATCTACATCAAAACCTAATTCTTTTAGATCAGTTATTTTTTGTTCTAGAGTTTTAACACTATAACCAGTTAGTGATGGTGCCTTAGAATAAATATTTACTATATCTTCATTACTATAATATTTTGAGAAGAAATCAAATCCTGCTTTTATTTTTTCAGTTAAAGTATCTTCATTTGCAAATTCTACTCCATAACTTGTAATTATATATTTATATTGTTCCTCTGTAAAACCATAATCTAGAAAGAACTTTTTTAATTTATCATTATCTATTATCATTCTTGTACCTCCTTACGTATTTTTTTATAATCTGGACAATTTTCCTCTACTAAAGCCCAAAATCTTTTGCTATGATTAGCTTCTATTAAATGAGATAATTCATGAACTATTACATAGTCTAAACATTTTATATCTTTATATACTAATTCTGAATTAAGTGTTACTTTTTTTAATTTAGTATTACATACTCCCCATCTTGTAGTCATTTTTCTAATAGTTAAAGATGGATATGGAATACTTCTTGAATAATTATTATATATATAATCTAATCTCTCTTTAAATACCCTTTTTATCTCTTTTTTATACCATTTTTCTATATCACTAGTATTTCTTACATATAAAGTATTATCTTCGAAATAAGGGGTTTTAAATGCTTCATCTTTATATATTTCTATTTTATTACCAAAGTAATAATAATCTAATTTCTTTTCTAGTCTTTTTTCTTGTTTATCTAATTGTTTTTTAATATAAGATATATTACTATTTACAAACTTTTTAATTAATATATCTGGAGTAAATATATTACATGTAACATATATATTTAAATCATCTTTTACTCTTAGATACATATTTTTAATATTTTTCTTTTCAACAATAATATCATATCTAACATCATCAATTTCTATATACATAACTCATCACTAATACAATTATACCATGAAAAAAGAGGATTTATATATCCTCTATTTACACTTGTTAATTGTTTGTATATGTCATTGGTCCTTTACCAAAAACATTAACTACAAATTCCTCCCCATTTACTGAATAAAAACACATTAATTCTTTTAATTTTTCTATTTCTTCACCATTAAATTTATAAGAATCCACTAATGATTTTACTTCACTCCAAGGAGTTTCCATGGTTACTGCTTTTAATATAGTGCCTAGTTTTTCATAAAATTCTAACTGAGCAATCATTTTTTCGTAAGTATATATTAAATTACCTTTTTCATCTTCTAGACCAATATTATGAACATAATTAACTATAGTTTCTATCCATTTGTCTACTGTTATTTGTTTACAATAATTAGCATAACTATTCATAATTGCAATATAACTATCTGCAACAGCACTTGCCCAGTATCCTGTATTAGGATCTTTAGCTTTTATTAATCTAGATATTTTAATATCTTCTACTACATCTCTTACTGTATATAAATAAGCTCTTGTATCTATTATTTCTTCTTTTTCAGTTGCTTTTTGTCTTTGTCTATCTTTTTCTTCAAGTTCATCTTTTGAAAGACCATATACTTCTTTATAAGCTTCATTTAGTGTTTGATTAGATACTACTTTTTTACCATTAAAAACCATATATACAGTTTGTATACTTCTAGAATTTCTATTTATATCAGCTTCCATTTGTTTTAATTTCTCATAAGCTAAATCTAAAGTTTCTCCACCATCAAGTCTTAAATATTTCATATTCTCACTCCGTCGTAGATACAATTATATCACAAAAAAAGAAAATTAAAACATAATTTTCTTTTGTTTTTTATAAGCTATTATAGATACTATAATATCTGAAATATATATAAATGATAATATACTAAAAATAATAAATTCTTTCTTAGATATTATATTTTTATCTTTTAATTTTTTATATGTTGATACTGCATATAAACCAGTCATAATTAAACATATATAACCAAATATACCTAATAAAAATGAAATAATAAACGTAAATATAGTTATTAAACATACTATACATGTTAAAAACATTATTATATATGCAGGTATATTTATTAATTTAACAATCATATTACTTTTTGAAGTATCATCTTTATTTTTTAAAGACTTAATAAAGTATATTATATTTAATATTAATGTTATAAATACTAAACCTACAATTATACCCATAGGTATATAAGCATTATAATTAAATACTTTTTGCCATATAGTATCTAAGAATTTTACTTTGCTAGATGCAAATGTAAAATATGGGAATATTGTTATTAAGTATAAACATAGTGTATTTAAAATACATATTATTTTTTTCATATTAACCTCTTTTTATTAGAATAAACTTAATTGATTAGATTCATCCATATTATCTAATATATGCATGTTTCTCATTATTTCAATTAATGTATCAGATATCTTACATCTATTTTGTAATTCTTCAATAGAAAGAAAACTTCTTTTATTTCTTTCTTCTACTATCTTTTGAGCTACTACATCACCTAGTCCATCTATAGCATTAAATGGAGGTATTATTTCATTATCTGAATTAACTACATAAGTAGTAGCTTCTGACTTATAAAGATCTACATTTAAGAACTTAATATCTCTAGCAGTGGCTTCTAAGCATACATGTAAAGATTCATAAGTACCTATTTCTTTGTTAGTAGCATCTTTACCTTTATTATCTATTTCTATCATTTTATTTTTAATAGATTCATAACCGCCTATCATAGATATAACATCTACATCTGTTGCTTTACAAGAAAGCCATGATGCATAGAAATATACTGGCATATGAACTTTATACCAAGCAATTCTAAATGCTGAAGTTACGTAAGCAGAAGCATGCGCTTTAGGGAACATGTATTTTATTTTACGACAGCTATCAATATACCACTCTGCTATACCGGCATCTCTAAGTTTTGCTTCAAACTCTTTCCATTTTTCTGGGTCTTTAGACGCTTTACCTTTACGAACAAATTCCATTATCTTAAATGCATCAATTGGTTTTAAACCATTATACATTAGATATACCATTATGTCATCACGGCAGCCAATAACTTCTGAGAAAGGAACTACATTATTTTTAATTAATTCTTGTGCATTACCTAGCCAAACGTCAGTACCATGAGATAAACCTGATATTTTAATTAGTTCACCAAATGTTGTTGGTTTAGTATCTTCGACCATTTGTATTGTAAACTTAGTTCCAAATTCTGGAATACCAAGAGTACCTGTATTACACATTATTTGTTCTTTAGTAACCCCAAGTACTTCTGGTCCACTAAAGATACTCATAGTATCTTTATCATCTAGTGGAACTGCAGCAACATCAGTATTAGTCATATCTTTAATCATACGAAGTTGTGTTGGATCAGAGTGACCTAATATATCTAGTTTTAATACATCGTCTTCAATTTTGTGATAATCAAAGTGTGTAGTTCTCCATGCAGAAGTAGGATCATCTGCTGGGAACTGATATGGAGTAAAGTCATATACATCCATATAGTCAGGTATAACTACTATACCACCTGGATGTTGTCCAGTAGTTCTTTTAACTCCTGTACATCCCATAGATAGTCTTTCTACTTCTAATGATCTTTTTTCTATATTATGATCTTCAAAATAACCCTTAACATAACCATAAGCAGTTTTATCTGCTACAGTACCTATTGTACCTGCTCTATAAACATTATCTACTCCAAATAATACTTTAGTATATTCATGAATAGCAGCTTGGTTTAAATCTGAGAAGTTAAGGTCTATATCTGGAACTTTATCTGCATTAAATCCAAGGAATGTTGCAAATGGAATATCTTGTCCATCTTTAAACATGTCTGTATTACATTTAGGACATTTCTTATCTGGTAAATCAAATCCAGATTTATATTTAGCTCCTAGTACTTCACCATCTTCTTCAAATATACTTAATTTACATTTAGGACATCTATAGTGGGCTGCTAATGGATTAACTTCTGTTATACCCATCATAGTAGCTACAAACGATGAACCTACTGATCCTCTTGAACCTACTAAGAATCCATCATCATTAGACTTCTTAACTAGTCTTTGAGCAATTAAGTATATTGGATCAAATCCAGCACCTATTACTCCTCCTAGACTCTTCTTAAGAGTTTTCTCTAAGTCTTTATCGCTTTCAAATTCTTGTGTCTCTTTTAAATAATTTCTAACAGTATTTTTAACTTCTTCAGAACCTTTTAATATTAATTTATGTAATTCCTCAAAAGACTTAGTTTTTATTTCTTCATCAGATAATCCATCTTTCTTTAAAAAGTATTCAATACTTGTTTTAACTATATCTCCATATAATTCTAGACCTAGTCTTTCTTCAATTAGATATGGAAGTGGATCTCCATACATTTCATTTGCTTTATTATAAACTAGTTCTGTAACTACCTTAGGACAATCTAGATATTCACCATCATCGCCTTTTACTCTTGGAGAAAATGGTACTCCACCAGTTTGAATAATAACATCAAATACTTCTACCATATCTAGTATCTTGTTTGGATTTTCTATTATTATTTCATGGGCTAAATCTTTATCTAAGAAACTAAAGTCTTCAAACATTTCAGTAGTTGTTCTAAAGTGTTGTGATGGAACTATACCACCACTTCTAGTTAAAGGATGTCTTCCTCTTCCTGGAACATTTTGATTAGCTATTATTTCTCTATATATTTTATCATCTCTATAAAGGTGATGAACATCACCTGTTGCTACAATTAATTTACCAGTATCTTTAGTAACTCTAATTACTTTTTCTATATTCTGAATTAATGCAGCTTCATTTTCAAATGAACTAGGCACTAAATGAGAATAAACTTCTAGTGGTTGAACTTCTACATAATCATAAAAGTCTATTATATTTGCTAATTCTTCATCTGTTTTAGATGATGCACTATCAAAGACTTCTGATAAATAACAACCTGATCCTATTAAAAGTCCATCTCTTAGTTTTTCTATTTCACTTCTTAAAATTCTTGGTGTCTTATATAAATATTTGGTATTAGCAAAAGATACTATTTTAAATAGATTCTTTAATCCTTCTCTATTTAAAGTAAGTATATTTATATGATGTGTTTTACCATATTTATATATTTCATCTTTAGATACTAAATTATTTAAATCAGATACTTTTTTAAAGTTTTGATCTAATAATTTTTTAATCATTTTATGGAATACTAAAGCAGTTGCTTCAGCATCGTAATTACCTCTATGGTGTCCTTCTTCATCAAATTCAACACCATATCTTTTTGTAATAGCAGATAAACCATGTCTTGCTTCTGCTCTATCCATTGTTCTAGATAATTCTAATGTATCTATTACTGGGTTTTTAAATTCACCTAAATTATATTTTTTAAATGCCATTTCTATAAATGAAGTATCGAACTTAGCATTATGAGCAACCATAGGACTATCTCCTGTCCACTCCATAAACTTCTTAACAGCTTCTTCTTCATTTGGTTTACCTTCTAACATATCATCTGTAATGTTAGTAAGTTCTACTATTTTCTTAGGTAACTTTCTACCAGGGTTTACTAGTTCATCATATGTTTCTAGTATTACTCCATCTTTTATTTTAGCAGCACCTATTTCAATAATAGAGTCTTTACCACCAGCATTAAATCCTGTTGTTTCTAAGTCGAATACTACAAATGTAGTACCTTCTAATTTATCATTAGATTCTCTTACAACAATATCAACATTATCATCTACCATTACAAGTTCACAACCATATATAACTTTAAATGGTTCTTCACCCTCAGGTAAATCTTTATTCATACCTCTAACTAAATTAAATGCATTAGGGAATGCTTGTACTCCATCATGATCTGTAACTGCTATACCTCTATGACCCCATTTTTTAGCTTGTTTAATTATATCTTCAATTGATGATACACCATCCATTTGAGACATAATTGAATGTGTATGAAGTTCTACTCTTTTTTCAGGATAATCATCTTTTATTTCTACATCTTTTGATGGTATTTCTACCATGTTATATGCACTTAAAACATAGTCTCTTGAATATTCATCAAATTTAACATTACCTGATAATCTATACCATTTACCTTCTTTTATTTTAGATGCTACTGTATCAAAGTCATCTTTATCTCTAAAAAATATTTTTGTATATAAACTATCTGTATAATCAGTTAGTTTTAAAGTAATAATTTTAAATGCTGTTTTTGGAGACTCAAATAAATCTATACCAAATACTTTGGCTTCTACCATAACATCTTCTTTATCAGAATATAATTCCTTTAAAGGAGTTATTTTACCTACTATATTAGTTCCAAGTATTGCATCGCATTCTTTAGATGCTTTAGCAGACTTCATAGGTCCTTTTTTCTTTTCTATCTTTTCTTCTTTCTTTTCTATAGGTTTACCATCATATTTTATTTCTTCATTTTTAATAGATGATTTACTATTTAGTAAAACATCTAATTTAATATTAAATCCTATTTGTTTATATTTATTTTCTATATCCTCTAATTTATTTTTAATAGTAGTTTCTTGAGATTTATTATCTACTTCTATAAATAAACCATCTGTTGTAAAACTTATTTTTTTATCTACAAATAATTGAAGTATAGCTTTAGATAAACCAATATTACTAATTACATAAGTATAATATTCATCTATTAAAAGATTATTTTCTTTTAAAGGAACAATAGTATATGTAACACTTTTTAATTCAGGAAATCCTTTAGATATATTTTTATCTATTTCTTTTAGGACTTCTACTGGAAGATAATCTTCAGTTTGGATAATAAAGTTCCAATTTAATTTATCTTTAGATGATTTAATTTTTAGTATTTTTCCACCAGAAAAAGAATCAAAATATTTTTGATTTAAATTAATTTTATCTAAAAATAATCTAAGTTTATTATCCATATATCATCATTCTTTCACTATTTTTTATTATATCAATTATTTATTAATTATCAAATAAAAAAAGAGGAAAAATATATTAATTTTCCTCTTTATTCTCTTCTTCTTTTTCTTCTTTAACTTCTTCTTTAGAAGTATCTTTCTTTTTAGATACATACATCTTAGCTAGGACTATTAAACCTACTGAAACTACTATTAATGCAATACCTAAAATTGGTCTATATACAAGCCAAGCAATACCCATTACTACAAGTGAGATTGCAAATCCAATTGCAAATGATACAACACCAATTGCTCCATTAACAATTTTACCTAAGAATGGAATAGCTCCAATTAATGTAGTTAATGGACTAATTACCATTGAAGTACCCATACATACTAGAATTAATCCAAATATTCTCCATAACCATTTAGAGAACTTGTTTCCTGCTTCTATCTCATCAATCATTTCTTGTGCAGATGCATCTGCTTTAGTAGATAATTTTGTAATTGTAGATCCTTTAGCAGTTACATATCCAACAACTTTACTTCCTTCTTGTTTACCTAAAACAGTAACATCATCATATTCACCATATGAGAAATAAATTCTTACATCACCAACATTTGGAGATTCAAGATTAGCACTATTAGTAATATATTTACCATTTACGGCATATCCTTCTGGAAGTGCTACTCCTGGTTCTAATGTTAATATTTCTTTGTTAGTAGTTAACTTATCTTTAAAACTATTTGATAAATCAAATGCTCCTACTTTTAGTGAATCAGCTTTATATGTTTGATTTTCAAAAGGCATTTGAGTAGGATTTGTATGTCCTTCTGTTTGTTTAAAGTTTGCTGACTCTTCTGGTTTTGTTGTCCATTCTTTTGAATATGTATATGTTGTTTCATCATCTTTTGTTTCAGATGTTTCATTCCAAGCATACATTTCAACAGTTCTTGTTAATATTGGTGTTAATTCACTAATACCAAATGTACTATCAGTTAGATAAGTATTACCAAAATCTAACTTTCCAGATGTTACTATAGGCTTACCTTCATAAGCACTATCAACAGATTCAGAAGAAACCTTCTTAACTGTTTCTCTTAATTCTTTTACATCTTTAATGTTAATAACATTTTTCTTTTCATTATTCCAAATTAATCCACATCCAAAGATTATAATAATGATTCCTAATGGAATAGATGCAAATGAACTTCCAAGTTTTCCTAAGAACCCTTGTTTCTTATTTTTGACAGTATATGTATCTGCCATAATTATCACCTCTATTTACATATTAACATTTTATTTTACATTTTAAAAGTTTATTATTTAAAAAGTTTACATTATCAAATTATTGTATTCTTCTTCATTAATAATTGTTATTCCAAGTTCTTTTGCTTTATCATATTTTGAACCAGGATTTTCTCCTACTAAAACATAATCTGTTTTCTTAGTTACAGACTCAGTTACATTAGCTCCTAAAGATTCTAATTTAGTTTTATATACATCTCTTGGATTAGATAAAGTTCCAGTAATAACAAATGTTTTACCATTTATTTTATCGTTTGAAGTATCTATCTTTTCTCCAAGATATTCCATATTAACATTTAATTCTTTTAATTTATTAATTAGATTAACATTAGTTTCATTAGAGAAATAATCTATTATAGATTTAGCTATTATATCTCCTACATCAGGAATATTATTTAATGTATCATACTCTGCATTCATAAATTTATCCATAGTACCAAAGTACATAGCAAGTATCTTAGCAGTCTTTTTACCAACATGTCTAATACCTAAACCAAATATTAATCTTTCAAGTGAATTATTTTTACTTTCAGTTATAGCATCAAGTAAGTTATTAATACTCTTTTGACCAAAACCTTCCATAGTCATTAGTTCATCTTTATGTTTATATAAGTAATAAAAGTCCTCTATTGATGTTAAGTATCCTTCATTATAAAAGTCTTCTATTATTCTTTCTCCAAAACCATCTATATACATAGCATCTCTAGATACAAAATGTTCTAGACCTTCTATTTTTCTTGCACCACATTTTTCATTAGGACAAAAATGCATAGCATCTTTTTTAATTAATTTAGTATTACATATTGGACAAGTATCTATCATTTTAAATGGAATACTATTTTCTTTTCTTCTATCTAATTTGACTTCTACTACTTCAGGAATAACATCTCCTGCTTTTCTAATAGAAATTATATCTCCTACTCTTACATCTTTTAATTTGCAGTAATCTTCATTATGAAGAGTAGCTTTACTAACTAACGATCCATCTACGTGTACTGGATTAAATATAGCATTAGGAGTTATTTTACCAGTTCTACCTACTGTAAATTTAATCTCATTTAAAGTAGTTAATACTTCCATAGCAGGAAATTTATATGCTATTCCCCATCTTGGTACTCTAGCAGTAAATCCTAGTATTTTTTCATCATCTAAACTATCTACTTTAATTACTACACCATCTATAGCAAATGGTAAAGAACTTCTTTTATTATTTAAATCATTTACATAATTGATAATATCTGTACTATTATTTGCTATACCATTTAATTTTATATTGGTAACAAAGCCAAGTTCTTTCATAAACTTAATGGATTCTTCTTGAGTTTTAATGCCATAATCTTCTGGATTAGGAATAAAGTATGCCATGAAATCTAGATTTCTTTTAGCAGTTATCTTACTATCTAATTGTCTTACTGAACCTGCTGCAGCATTTCTTGGATTAGCAAATTCTTTTTCTCCTTTTTCTCTTCTTTCTTTATTTGCCTTTTCAAAAGAAGATTTACTCATGTAGATTTCTCCTCTTACTTCAATATCTATATTCTTAGTAAGTCTTAAAGGAACTGATTTAATAGTTTTAACATTTATAGTAATATCTTCTCCTGTTACTCCATCTCCTCTAGTAGCAGCTCTAACAAGTACACCATTTTCATATATTAAAGATCCAGATAAACCATCCATTTTAGGTTCTAAAGTATATCTTGGTTTACTAATAGTCTTTTTAATTCTTTCATCAAAATTTTCTATTTCTTCATCATTAAATATATCATCAAAAGAAAGCATTGGAGTCTTATGAGTTACTTTATTAAATTTATCTATTGCTTCTCCACCAACTCTATGAGTAGGACTATCTTCTCTAACTAGTTCTGGATATTTTTCTTCTAATGAAAGAAGTTCTCTATATATATCATCATACTCTTGGTCAGTCATAGTAGGATTATCTAAAACATAGTATTCATAACAAGCTTTATTAATTAATTCTATTAATTCATTTATTCTGTTTTTAATCTTATCCATAATGTTACCTCTATATATATTTTACCATAAAAAAAGGAAATAGTTTTCCTATTTCCACAAATTATTTGGATATTCATTAGATAAAACTAATCTTTTAATAGAGTCTTTTACTCCATCTACATCCTCTTTATATGTTACTCCATACCATTCAGCAGTAGTACTTAATATTTTAACTTTCTTTTCTCCTGATTGAACTGCTTTACCAATCTCAACAGGAATTAAAAATTCACAATTATTTAAATTGTTTTCATTTTCTTTAAAGAATTTATCCATTTTTTCTTTAATAAATGGAAATATAGTTAAATCAAATATAAACATATTCATAGCTACTAATCTAGAGTCTTCTATTTGAAATGGTTCACTACCATCTAAAGGTGATGCTAATATTTTACCATCTACAAATTCTAATTTACTTTCTGTAATTGATTTTAAATATCCATCTTCTGCATCAATTACTCCTCTTTTAACTGATCCATTTTCGGTCATAGTTTTCTTTGCTTCATATCCAATAGTAGCATATTCATCACTACCACTATTAATAAAATCTTTAGCAGTCATAAATGCATCTCTACCATAGAAATCATCAGCATTTATTACTAAGAATGGTTCTGTTATTTTATCCCTTGCAGCATATATAGCTTGTGCTGTTCCCCAAGGTTTTTCTCTATCTTCAGGTTTCTTTACAAATGATGGAATATCATCTATTCTTTGAAATGCATATTCTACAGGAATCTTACCTTCTACTCTTTTTCCAATAGTATCTTTAAATACTTCATAGTTTTCTTCTTTAATAATGAATACTACTTTACTAAATCCTGCTTTAATAGCATCATATATTGAATAATCAATAATAAATTCTTCATTTGGACCCATAGGAGCAATTTGTTTTAAACCTCCAAATCTACTTCCCATACCTGCGGCCATAATTAATAATTGCATATTTCCTCCTAGTTTTCAATCTTACTTATTGATTTATGATTCTTAAGAATCTTTTTAACACCATCTTTAGAAAATGAAATAGTAGCTATAGGTCCTTCAATATTTATTACTACACCCATACCATATTTTTCATGAGTAATAACATCTCCTAGTTTAAGATTATTGTCTTTTTCTTCACTTCTATTTACTTTCTTTATAGAGGTATCTTTAATTATACCATCCTTTTTAATACTGTCAATAAGGTCATCACCCATCTCAGCTATGAATCTACTTGGTACATTAGAATCTACTTTACCATATATTAGTCTACTTCTTGCATTTATAATATATAGTTTTTTCTTTGCTCTAGTAATAGCTACATAAGCAAGTCTTCTTTCTTCTTCCAATTCATCTTTTGATTCCATAGAGTTTATATGTGGGAATAAACCTTCTTCCATACCTACTATAAATACATAATCAAACTCTAATCCCTTAACAGAGTGAATTGTCATAAGAGATACTTTATCATCATTAATATCATTCTTTTGATCATTAACATCACTAACAAGTGATAATTCATCAAGAAAATCTGATAAAGATACTATTCCATCATTATCTTCAACTGCTTTAGTAATAGATTTAAATTCTTCTAAGTTTTCAAGTCTTATATCGGCTTCTAAAGTTTTTTCATTTTCTAAATCTTCTTTAATACCAGATTTATTTAATACAAGATCTATAAAGTCTGTTAAAGACATAGTTTCTTTTTCTTTTATTAAGTCTTCAATTATATTTTTAAAAGCTAATTCTTTACCAGATGAAATACATTCAAATAAAGATTTATTAGAATTAGAAGCTTCTAATTCTAAGTTCTCTATAGATTTTAAACCTATACCTCTTTTTGGATAGTTAATAATTCTAAGAAGAGATACATCATCTTTTGGATTATTAATTAGTTTTAAATAAGCTACTAAGTCTTTTATTTCTTTTCTAGAATAGAATGCAAATGAACCTACTACTCTATAAGAAATATTATTTCTAAGGAATGCATCTTCAACAGTTCTACTTTGTGCATTAGCTCTATAAAGGATACATATTTCTTTTGGAGATATTCCTTGATCTAATAATTGTTTAACTTCTTTAATTACATAATTAGATTCATCCATTTCATCAAAGGCTCTATAATAAACTATTTTTTCTCCTTCATCATTAGAAGTCCATAAATTCTTTTCTTTTCTCATTTTATTATTAACTATAACTCTATTAGCAGCCTCTAATATCTTTTTAGTAGATCTATAGTTTTCATCTAGAACTACCATTTTAGAATTAGGATAATCTTTTTCAAAGTTAAGTATATTTTTATAATCAGCACCTCTCCAAGTAAATATTGCTTGGTCAGCATCTCCTACTACCGTTATATTTTTATATTTAGCACTAATCATTTTACTTAATATGTATTGAGGTCTATTAGTATCCTGATACTCATCTATAAATACATATTTATATTGTTCTTGATACTTCATTAAAATATCTTTATTTTTATCAAATAGTTTAATTGGTAATATAAGTAAATCATCAAAGTCTACTACTGAAGATCTTCTTAAATTCTTTTCATATTCATCATATACTTTTTCTGCTACTTCATCAAAATCAGTATATACAAATTTATGATATTCTTCAGGAGATACCATTTCATTTTTATTACTTGATATTATATTTCTAATAGCTTTAGGACTAAACTTAGTAGTATCTAAATCAAAGTTCTTCATTATCTTTTTAACTAAAGTTAAAGAATCATCAGAATCAAGTACATTAAAGTTTTTATCTAATCCTAATCTATCATAGTTTTCTTTTAATAGTTTTAAACCAAAAGAATGGAAAGTAGATATTTGAAGTCTAAATGCTTCTTTACCTATTAAATCATATATTCTTTCCTTCATTTCTTTAGCAGCTTTATTAGTAAAAGTAATAGCTAATATATTTGCAGGGCTAATATCTCTTTGGTCTAATAAATAGGCTATTTTAGTAGTTAAAACTCTTGTTTTACCTGAACCTGCACCAGCTAAAATAAGCATTGGTCCATCCAATGCTTTAACAGCCTCTACTTGTTTGTTGTTTAAATTTTCTAATGTACTCATTCTTATCACCACTATGTAATATTTTAACAAAAAAATAAATTAAAATATATAGTATTATACTTTAATTTATGTTATTATTTATTTAGGAAGAGCGTTTAGGTAACCTAAATGCCTACCTAAAGACATTTAAGTTTTACTTAAGTATCATTTCTTTATTTCTACTAGAATAAGAAGTAGCAGAAATAGAATTAGAGAAATGAAGAATAAAACGCTGCATATATGTAGTGTTTTTTTCATTTTTCTCACCTCCTTTCTAGAATAAGAGGTAGACACTTAAGTTCTAAACGCTCTAGTAATTTTATTCTCTACAAAAATAAAAAAGTCCATTAGGACTTTTTTTATTTATTTAAATAATTAATTGCATCAAGTGCGGCGATAGTTCCATCAGCACAAGCTATAGTTATTTGAGCATATTTCTTAGTTCTAGAATCACCTGCTACAAATACACCTGGTACTTTAGTAGTACCATCATTAGATACTATATAACCTCTTCCATCTAATTCTAATTTACCATTTACAAATTTACTTTGTGGAACTAGACCAATGTTAAGAAATACTCCATCTAAAGTAAGAATTTCTTCTTTTCCATTAACATCTATTTTTAAACCTGTTAATGAATCATCATCTGATAAATATTCTTTAACTGTACAACTATATTTAATATCTATATTATTACATTTTTCTAATTTATTTATTAAATCTTGTTCACAAGTTAAATGATCTAGATTTTGAAGTATAGTTACATGAGCAGCTATATTAGACATATTATATGCATTTATACATGCAGAGTTACCTCCACCTACTATAGCTATATTTTTACCTTTATAGAAAGGTCCATCGCATGCTGTACAAAAATGAATACCATGTCCAATTAAATTTTCTTCATTAGGTAAACCTAAAGTTCTATAAGAAGATCCTGAAGCAATAATAATAGTTTTAGTTTTATAAGTATTATCTTCAGTAATAACTTCTTTTATATCACCATCTACTTTTATATCTGTTACTTCTTCTATTTCAAAGTCTACTCCTAGTTCATCTACTTGATCAAACATTATGCTTGTTAAATCTGATCCGGATATAGCTTTAAAACCAGGATAATTTTCTATTAGAGGTGTAGAAGAAGCAGTTCCACCTACAGTTTCTTTTTCTATAATTAGAACTTTTCTTCCGTCTCTTAAAAGATATAATGCACTAGTAAGACCAGCAGGTCCACCCCCTATTACAATAGCATCATATATCATATTATTTTTCCTCAATAAATTTCTTTATATTAGATACATTTTCTATTAATTCTGACTTACCATTAGCATTTACTACTAAAGTAGGAGCTTTTTTAACACCATATTTCTTAGTCATATCTGGCATTTCTTCAGCATCAACAAATTCATATGGAATAGAAGCCTTTTCTAATAGTTTTTTAGCCATTTTACAGTTAGGGCAAGTCTTAGTACCAAATAGTAATAAACCATCTTTAGCATCACTCTTTAATACTTTTTTTGCTTCTTTAGGAATGTTTGTTTTTTTAGTTTTACAATCACATCCCTCAACTTTATATTCTTTTCTCATTTCAAATTCTTTTGATTTACCATCGTTCCAGTTCTTAACTGGTCTATAGTAACCTGTAATTCTTGAATATACTTCAGTATCTTCATTACATATTGGACATTTCCAAACTTCACCTGTAATATATCCATGATTCTTACATACAGAATATGTTGGAGAAATAGTATAGTATGGTAACTTGTAGTTTTCTGCTATCTTTCTAACTAAACTAGCACAAGTCTTCCAATCAGACATTCTTTCTCCTAAGAATGAATGGAATACAGTTCCAGATGTATATAGAGTTTGAAGTTCATCTTCAATATCTAATGCTTTAAATATATCATCAGTATAACCTACTGGTAAATGTGATGAGTTTGTATAGTATGGAGTATCATCATCAGAAGCTGTAATAATATCTGGATATAAACTCTTATCTTTCTTAGCAAGTCTATATGATGTAGATTCAGCAGGAGTAGCTTCTAAGTTATATAAATCTCCATATTCTTCTTGGTAATCAGATAATTTTTCTCTCATGAAGTTAAGAACTTTCTTAGTCCACTTTTGAGCTTTTTCATTAGTTAAATCTTCTTTAATCCAATTAGCATTTAAACATGCTTCATTCATACCAACTAATCCAATAGTTGAGAAATGGTTTTTAAATGTTCCTAAATATTTTTTAGTATATGGATATAATCCTTCATCTAAAAGTTTAGTAACAACATCTCTTTTAATCTTTAATGATTTAGCAGCTAAATCCATAAGGTGAGTTAACTTTTCAAAGAATTCATCTTCTGTTTTAGAAGTATAAGCAATTCTTGGCATATTAATAGTAACAACACCTATAGATCCTGTTGATTCACCAGAACCAAAGTATCCACCAGATTTCTTTCTAAGTTCTCTTAAATCTAGTCTTAGTCTACAACACATTGATCTAACATCACTTGGTTCCATATCACTATTAATATAGTTTGAGAAATATGGAGTACCATATTTAGCAGTCATTTCAAATAATAATTTATTATTTTCAGTTTCATTCCAATTAAAGTCTTTAGTAATTGAATATGTTGGAATAGGATATTGGAATCCTCTACCATTAGCATCTCCTTCAATCATGATTTCGATAAATGCTTTATTAACCATATCCATTTCTTTTTGACAATCTTTATACTTGAAGTCCATTTCTTTTCCACCAACAATAGCATTTAATTCTGCTAAGTCGTTTGGAACTGTCCAGTCTAATGTAACATTAGTAAATGGAGCTTGAGTACCCCATCTAGATGGAGTATTAACACCATATACAAATGATTGAATAGCTTGTTTAACTTGTTTATAAGTTAAGTTGTCTATTTTAACAAATGGTGCAAGATATGTATCAAATGATGAGAATGCTTGAGCTCCAGCCCATTCATTTTGCATTATTCCAAGGAAGTTTACCATTTGGTTTGTTAATGTAGATAAGTGTTTAGCAGGAGCAGAAGTAATCTTTCCTGGTACTCCACCTAATCCTTCTTGTATTAATTGTTTTAATGACCATCCAGCGCAATATCCTGTAAGCATAGATAGATCGTGAATATGATAATCACAGTTTTTATGTGCATTAGCAATATCTTCTGGATAAATTTCATTTAACCAGTAATTAGCTGTTATAGCTCCAGAGTTAGATAAAATTAATCCCCCAACTGAATATGTAACAGTTGAGTTTTCTTTAACTCTCCAGTCAGAAACATTTAAATAACTATTAACAACATTTTTATAATCTAATAAAGCACTATTCATATTTCTTTGTTTTTCATGTAATTTTCTATAAAGAATATATGCTTTAGCTACATCAGAATAATTAGATTTAATTAATACTGATTCAACAGCATCTTGAATAACTTCAACATCAACAATATCATTTTCGATTTTATCATTGAATTCAGCAGTTACTTTTAATGCTAAAAAGTCAATAACATTTCTATCATAATCTTTTTCTAAACTTTCAAAAGCTTTAATAATAGCTTCACTTATTTTGTTAATATCAAAACTAACAATTTTTCCATCTCTTTTTCTAACCTTGTAC
>JAEEGL011602488.1_pt1 | contig 43231 bp, 38 predicted proteins | sample 9134231 | NCBI WGS metagenome assembly JAEEGL01 (sample SAMN16246548, study PRJNA631951) | gut metagenome | biome: gut microbiome; feature: rumen; material: fiber-attached | host: Bos | place: Iran: Karaj | collected 2018-10
AATCTTGACCTGCTTTTCCAGGCGCTTTCCCAGGGCAGAGAGCAAGAGAGACGCGATTTCCCGGACCTGTTCTTTCGCCAGTGAGCGGAAGATGACGATGTCATCGACACGGTTCAGGAATTCCGGCCGGAAGTACTCTTTCAGGAGGTCTTTCACGGCGGTCTCGGCCTCAGTGAAGTCCTTGTTCAGGATTTCGTGGGAGCCGAGGTTCGAGGTCATGATGATGACGGTATTCTTGAAGTTCACCACCCGGCCCTTGCCGTCGGTGAGGCGACCGTCGTCAAGGATTTGCAGCAGGACGTTGAAGACGTCGCGATGGGCTTTTTCGATTTCGTCCAGCAGGATGACGCTGTACGGACGGCGTCGCACCGCCTCGGTGAGCTGGCCGCCCTCGTCGTAGCCGACGTAGCCCGGAGGTGCGCCGATGAGCCGGGCGACGGAGTGCTTTTCCATGTATTCCGACATATCGATGCGAATCATGCTGCGCTCGTCATCGAACAGCGCCTCGGCCAGAGTCTTCGCCAGCTCGGTCTTGCCGACGCCGGTGGGGCCGAGGAAGATAAAGGAGCCGATGGGGCGGTTCGGGTCCTTGATACCCGCCCGGGCCCGGAGGATTGCCTGACTGACGACTTTTACCGCTTCGTCCTGGCCGACGACCCGCTGGTGCAGGACGTCTTCCAGATGGATGAGTTTCTCACGCTCGCCGGTCAGCATTTTCGTGACCGGGATGCCGGTCCAGCGGCTCACGACCTCGGCGATGTCCTCCTCGCCGACTTCCTCCTTCAGCAGGCGGGAGCCTTCGGCCTGCCCGGCCATCAGTGTCTCTTCCTCCTGCAGCTTCTTTTCCAGCTCCGGCAAGCGGCCGTACTTGATTTCCGAGGCTTTCATCAGAGCGCCGCCGCGCTCGGCGATTTCCATCTGGTTCTTGGCCTCGTCCATTTCCTTCTTGATGGCCCGGACGCGCAGGATGGCCTGCTTCTCCGCCTCCCAGCGGCCCCGCAGCGCCGCTTCCTTGTCCTTGAGGGAGGCTTTTTCCTGGGAAAGGGCTTCAAGACGAGCCTTTGATCCATCGTCAGTTTCTTTCGTCAGCGCCTGCTCCTCAATCTCAAGCTGCATGATTTTCCGCTGCACTTCGTCGATGGGGGCGGGGACGGACTCGATCTCGGTGCGGAGTTTTGCCGCCGCCTCGTCCACCAGGTCGATGGCCTTGTCGGGCAAGAAACGGTCTGAGATGTAGCGGTCAGACAGCGTTGCCGCCGCCACCAGCGCTGCGTCGCGGATGCGGACGCCGTGATGGACCTCGTAGCGCTCTTTGAGCCCACGCAGGATGGAGATGGTGTCCTCCAGCGTCGGCTGCCCCACCATCACCGGCTGGAAGCGCCGCTCCAACGCCGTGTCCTTCTCGATGTACTTGCGGTATTCATTGAGCGTCGTAGCGCCGATACAGCGGAGTTCGCCCCGGGCCAGCATCGGCTTCAGCAAGTTGCCGGCGTCCATGGAGCCCTCCGCCGCGCCGGCACCGACGACGGTATGGACTTCGTCGATGAATAGCAGGATCTGGCCGTCGGCTTTGACGATTTCGTTCAGCACTGCCTTCAGCCGCTCCTCGAATTCGCCGCGGAACTTCGCGCCGGCCACCAGAGCGCCGAGGTCAAGGGAATACAACGTCTTGTTCTTCAGCGATTCCGGAACGTCGCCGGCTACGATGCGTCGGGCCAGTCCCTCGACGATGGCCGTCTTGCCGACACCCGGCTCGCCAATCAGCACGGGGTTGTTCTTGGTACGGCGGGACAATATCTCAATCGTCCGGCGGATTTCTTCGTCGCGGCCGATGACCGGGTCAAGCTTGCCCGCCCGGGCCGTCGCCGTAAGGTCGCGACCGTATTTCTCCAGCGATTTGTAGCCGTCCTCCGGATGGTCGCTGGTCACGTTCTGTTTGCGGTTCTTACGGATAGAACCTTGAATCTTCGCTTTTGTCAGGCCAAACTGACGGCAGACTTCCTGTACGTCGCTACTGCCGTCGCTGACGATGCCCAGAAGCAAGTGCTCGGTGCTGATGAAATCATCCTTCATGCTCCGGGCAAACTCGTCGGCCTTTGCCATGACCCGGGCCATATCGACGCCCATCGACAGCCGCTCCTGTCCCCGGACGCTGGGAATCTTGTTCAGAAGCTGCTCCAGGCGCGCCTTCATCATCGGAAGGTCTGTCTGCGCTTCCTCGAAAATCGTCCCGAGAAGCCCCTCCGGCTCCTTCGCCAGCGCCAGGAGGAGATGAGCCGAGGTGATCTCCTGGTGGTAGTGGAGCGCTGCTGCCTGCTGGGCCGCCTGCAGCGCTGCCAGGGTTTTCTGCGTGTATCGTTCTTCTCCCATGATCGTTCCCTCCTGTCAGAAACGTTGTTTTTGTTTTTTTCGCCGGGGAGCTCTGCCCGGCTTCTGTTTCCATTATAACGCAAAAAGTCAAAAAGTCAAATACTATTTTTAACTTTTTGACTTTTCTTCGGGTACTCGACGAAAAAGCCCCGGAGCAGCGGAAGAAACCGTTGCTTCGGGGCTGCCGGCAGGGGCCGTGATTCACTATGATTGCGACCAGAGGCGTTGGTATTTTTCCATCTGCGCCAAGGCGTGCCAGATTATGTTGCGCGCCAGCTCCGGCGAGGTCTGGAGGAGATTCTGCAACGGCTCCAGAGGGATGGTCAGAAGAAGCGCTTTTTCCGACAGGACTTCGGCGACGAGGCTGACCTTCCGCTCGGGCAGAAGGATTGTCTCGTTCACCCAGCCGCCCGGCTTGATGATGTCCAAAGGGTTGTACCAGCCGTCGCCAGCATCGAGAGAGCGGGCCAGGTGCCCCTCCGCCACGAAGAGCGCGTGTTTTTCCATGATGGTCCGGGAGATGAGGTCACCCTCGAACAGGGTCCACTGGCGGAGTGCGCGGTTAAAGAGATGGGCGGTATTTTCGGGGCAATCCCGGAGAAGCGGCAGACGGACGGAGATCTGTTGCCGACGTTCGGTATCGTCCGCTTTACTGACAGGCTGGTGCAGGGTTTCGCCTTTCAGGCGGTCCGCCAGGCGGTTCCGGAAAAAGGAGAAAGTCTTGTCCCAATCCGTCATGGCCTGGAGCATCGTTTCCTGATACAGCCGGGCCAACTGGGCAACGCCTCCCGGCTGGAATCGTTTTTCATCGTACAGGAAGGTCGCGGACAACGACTGGGCGCGGTAATGGAAATAGACACCAAGCTTCATTCCCCGCGCATCCCAGGAGTTCTGGGCGACTACCTGCCCTTGGGGAGATGCCTTCGCTTTGGCATAGATACCGTCTTCCACCAGGAAATCGTAGAAGCTCAGGAAATGGTCGAAGACGGTTTCAGGCCGCCCGTTAAGCTGCCGCAGGGGATTTCCGTCGCAAAGGTCATAGAGCGGAGCGGACATCATGTTCTGCAGCTGACGCAGGGCGATTTGCTGGACAAGCTTATCGTTCGAGTATCGGGAAAGGACGGGGAGCAGGTTGAAAGCGTCGGCTGCATTCTTCGGCGGCAGCAGGCAGAAAGCTGCGGTCGGCGTCTGGTTAATGCCTTGCAGCATGAAGCTCCAGGCCGTTTGCAGGATGGCCATGAGCATCTTGCGCTCGCCCCGCGCTTTATCCAGTACCGAATCGGTCAGGGCCGCGGGAAAGGCCAGACGGTAGGATTGCTGCTGATAGTCGTCATGAGAGTCGCGAGAATAGGGAAGCGGCGGCAGAGAGGGGGCCTCAGCCAGCACCTTTTCCCAATATTCCCGGGCCGGCCCTTTGACGGGCCGGGAACGGTCCGTCAGTGTGGCCGGCTTCTGGAGGCTTGCCGGTGGGAGGGAGGCGTCCTTTCCCATGACGAACCGGAAGAACTGCGTGATGTCAAAATAGTTGGCGATGAGCTGGGAAATCGTGACATGGACGGCGTATTCGTCCGCGGCGGTATGAAATACGGCAAAGCGGATCAGCGGACTGCGCGCGATGTCGATTTCGCGGCGCATGTCCGCCTCCATGTACTTGCCCAGGGATTCCCCAATTTTTTCCGGGGATTGATTCTTGAGGTTGAAGAAAAGGACTTCGATACTACCGTCCGATTGGAGCGGGCGCTCCTCCAGGACAATGCGCAACGTCCTCGTCCCCACTTGGCAGTAATTCGTCCGCAGGGCTTCCGACTGACGGGCCAATTCGCGCAGCCCCAGATGGAATCGCAGGGGCGTAATCTCTCCCCGGAGCTTGTAAAGGGTCTGGACAAAAAAATGCGGCGAGATAAAATTTTGCCCTTCAAAAAAGCATTTCTCGTCCGTCGATAATTCATAGATTGCTTTGATTTTACGGGCGCTGTATCCGGCGGCGCTTTTTGCCTGCGGGCCGTAAACCCGGACCAGTTCCGTCTGCTCCTCAGCCGGAAGGTCGTTGAACTCAAATCTCTTTGGTAATGGCATGAAGGCGCCTCCTTTGCTGGCAGGACCGGGGGTGAGAATGGGTACCTCCCGGTCGGTTTGGCCCGGACGCTATACCGGCAATCTTTTCGGTACAGGCTGCATTCGATTGAAAAGTGAGTTCTGCTTGTCGCGCTTGCCTTACGGCATCAAGTCAGCCCATTCGTAGGAAAATGACAGGGCTTCGCCGGCGGGGGTATTCTCCCAGTTCCGGCGGATGCGCTCAACCGCGTGCCCCAGCTCCGGGTAACCGGTGTTGGAGAGCAGCACGACGAACTGGTTGCTACCGTTCCTGGTCACGGCATCGCCTTTGCGGAGCGTGGTCTGGAGTACCTGATAGAATTGATCCTCCGCTTCGAGCAGCGGGAAGGTCTCGTCGTCTTCCGGGTTGAGGGAAAAGACCAGGATGCAGGCAGGTATATTGTAAATCCCCACCGTGCGACGCAGGAACCGGTACACCGCCTGGAAACCATCGAGAGGAAGCGCCATGGCCCCCGGCAGTTGATTCCGCTCGCCCAGGATCATTTCAATGTGGGTCAGGCTCGCGAGCTGTTCCGGCGAGAGTGCCTGGTGTTCGTCGTATATTCGGTAGCCGTGCTTGCCGTTCTGCTTCACCGAGTAAAGCATCTTGTCGACTTTCTTGTAAAGCTCGGAGAAATGCGTCCCGTGCGCGGGAACGAAGACGCAACCCATGGAAGCCCCCAGGGGAATCATCATGTCCTCACCCATGAGGTCCTTCGCCGATTGGAGCAAACAGCGGTTGATGTATTCCGATTTATTGGCGATCCCCGCTTCATCGCACATCCCTTGGCAGAAGGCGATGAACTCGTCGCCGCCGAGCCGGCCCACCAGGTCGGATGGACGCATCGCCGTGCGGATGATATCGGCAAAGCTGATGAGTATCTTGTCGCCCATGGAATGGCCGTAAATGTCATTGACGAGCTTGAAATTGTCGAGGTCGATCATCATGAGGGCTCCGGTCGCCTGACGGCAAACTTCCTTCAAATCGGTTTCCGCCGACGTCTTGTTCAGGAGCCCTGTCAGAGAATCCGTACTGGCGTGTCGCTTCCAGCCTTCAATTTGCTCCACGGTCTGGAGGATATTCGCGACCCGGCGCAACAGCACGTCGGGTCGAAAGGGCTTGCGGATGAAATCCATGGCCCCATTGTCAAATCCCTTACTTTCCGCTTCTTCGTCCTGATCCGCCGTCATGAACATGAACGGGATTTGTTCCTGGTACTCTGACTGCAGTTTTTTTTGCAGCTCGTAGCCGGACATGCCAGGCATCTGGAGATCGGAAAGAACCATATCGGGGCGCTCCTGATGGTAAATCTCTATGGCCTCCGGGCCCGAGGAGGCGCAGAAAGTCTTGTATTCGCCGGACAGCATGTTTTCCGTCATCATCAGCGAAACCTTCATATCGTCCACGATCAATATTTTTTTCATGGAGTCATCTCCCTTTTATGGGAATTAAGGAGTATAATAAGACTGATAGGCGTCGGTATCGCGAAAAGAGCATACCTCTATTACGTATTATTTTAGCACTTATGTCGTGTCAAGCAAGCCTTTTCTGAAATAAACACAAAATAAAACTATAGGGAAACGGGAGGAAACACCATGCTGACACTGGAAAACCTGAAGGAGATGGGAATGGATCCCAGCGAGGGTCTGGCCCGGTGCATGAACAACGAGGATTTCTTTTTTAAGATGGTAAAGATGGCGCTTTCCAACGAATACTTCGAGACACTGGAGAAGGCGCTGGAGGATGGCGACAAAGCCCTCGCCTTCGAAGCAGCCCACGCCCTGAAGGGCGTTGTCGGGAATCTGGCGCTTTCCCATATCTACGACCCGCTGGCGGAGATGACGGAGCTCCTGCGGGCGAGCCAGGATGCCGATTACGTCCCTATGTATCGCCCCATCAAAGCATTGCGCGACAAGCTCCTGGCCATGTGTCAGGATTGAAGGTGACGGGCTCCCCGCTCTTAAGTAACGAGGTGCTGTTGTATGATGACGCATTTCAGGAACGAGTTCTACAAGAAGCTCTTCGAGTCCCTTGAGGACAACGCGGTGCTGATGCGGGTTGAGGAAGACGGCCGTTATTATCCTATCTGGTGCTCCCCCGAGTTTACCGAGATGATGGAGGGAACGGCAGAAGAGTTCATCCGATTGGAAAGTGGTGGAACCATGACCACCATCCACCCGGATGACCGGGAGGAGATCGCCTATCTTTTCCGCCACCATGTCACGAAGGCGGGCACCAACAGCCTTGACGTTCGCAAGCGCACGATCAGGGGGCGCTGGCTCTGGGTAAATATCCATTATGCCTTCGTGGAGGAGGATGGTGTCCAGTACGCGTACTGCAATTATTTCAACGTGACCTATATCAAGGAAGCGGAGCAGCGGGCGCAGACGCTCTACAAACGCATCCGTACCGAGTTAGAAAGCATGGGCAGTGATAACCTGCTTTCCCTGCGGCTGAACCTGACGCAGGACAAGATCGAGGATTGCCGTAGCCACGAGCCCGGTGGTCGGGATCTCAGCGGCGGCAGCGTCCATGATCTTTTTCGGCAACGGCTTTCCCTCCTGCTCTTCGACAAGGACCAGGCGCGCTTTTTCGAACTGTTCTCGGCGGAAAAACTTATAGAGACCTATTTTTATGGCAACAGTACGATATCCGATGTTTTTTTCAGCCGGCGGCCCAATGGGCGGGAATGTTTCATCCGTTACAGCGTCAGGCTGCGCCAGGATCCTGTCAGTGGTGATATCATCGCTTTTGCCACGGAAAAGGACTACAACGGCGAGATGGTTAGTGAAGCACTGCTCAACAAGGCTCTGGCTGAGCAGTACGACATGATCACCTATCTCGTAAACGGTCAGTACGGCGTCGTCATCGGTGACGCCGCCCGCATTGCGCGGGGAAGCATTTTCCCGCGGGAGAGGGACGGCAGCTATGACCGGTACCTGGCGGAGCAGGTGGCGCCGGTCCTCAGCGGGACGGAGGAGGAGAAAGCGGCATGTCTGGCGGCCCTGCGCCCGGAGCAGATCGAGAGGGAGCTGGCAGCACATGAGCCATACGCGGTGAATATCGTTTGTCAGATTGACGGCGAGACCTTCTATAAGCGGTTCGTATTCTTCCTGGTGGACCGGGAGGCGAAGTTCTATCTGCTGCTGAAGTCGGACACCACCGAAATCCAGAAGGAGCAGATCCAACGGAACGAGCAGCTCAGGAGCGTTCTCGAGGAAGCGAAGCAGGCCAATATCGCCAAGACCGTATTCCTTTCCAACATGAGCCACGAGATACGAACGCCAATGAACGCGATTATCGGTCTGGACAGCATCGCACTGAAGGAACCGGATCTCTCGCCCCGGATGAAAGCGCATCTCGAAAAAATCGGCGGCAGCGCCCGCCACTTGTTGAGCCTCATTAACGATATCCTGGATATGAGCCGCATCGAAAGCGGCCGCATGGTGATGAAAAAGGAGGAATTCTCGTTCAGCAGTATGCTGGAGCAGATTAATGCCATGATCAACAGCCAGTGCCAGGATAAGAAACTGCATTACAACTGCGTCATCCAGGGGTTGGTGGACGAGTTCTACATCGGCGACGACATGAAACTCAAGCAGGTGCTGATCAACATCCTGGGCAACGCCGTGAAATTCACGCCCCCTGGCGGGATGGTCTGCCTCATTGTGGAGCGGGTGGCGAAATTCGAGGATAAAACGACGCTGCGCTTCATCGTCCGGGACACCGGCATCGGCATGGATGCGGCGTTCCTGCCGAAGATATTCGACGCCTTCAGCCAGGAGGACGGAGCCACGACCAACAAATTCGGCGGTACCGGTCTCGGCATGGCCATCACCAAGAATATCGTCGAGATGATGAACGGCAATATCTCCGTCACCTCGAAAAAGGGCAGGGGTTCGGAGTTCATTGTCAATGTGACACTGAAGGACAGTAACCGGGAAGATAGCGCCGGGTGTGGTTTCCGTCCCCAGGACCTCAACGTACTCATCATCGACGATGACGCCAGTGCCTGCGAACACGCCAAGCTGGTGCTGGAGGAGGTGGGCATCGCCGCCGATTTCTGCCTGAACGGACAGGATGCGCTGGACATGATCCGCCTGGGGCACGCCCGGCGCGACGACTACAACATGATTTTGATGGATTACAAGATGCCGGAGCAGGACGGCCTCGCCGTTACCCGCGAGATTCGGAAGATCGTAGGCGAGGAATCCACCGTCATTATCCTTACTGCCTACAACTGGGACAACATCATCGAGGAAGCCATTGACGCCGGGGTTGACAGTTTCATGGCGAAGCCGCTCTTCGCTTCGAATGTCCTGTCCGGTTTCCGGCAGGTGCTGGCCCGCAAGAACATCTGCCTGACGCAAAAGCGCCGCAAGGCCGACCTCGCCGGCCGTCATGTTCTCCTGGCGGAGGATATGCTGGTCAACGCGGAAATCATGAAGGAAATTCTTGCCATGCGGCAGATGAAAGTCGATCACGCCGAGAACGGTCAGATGGCGGTGAGGATGTTTTCCGAGAGCCCGCTAGGCCATTACGATGCCGTCCTGATGGATGTGCGGATGCCGGTGATGGACGGGCTCAAAGCGATGGCGGCCATCCGGGCGCTACCGCGTCCCGACAGCCGTGTCGTGCCCATCATCGCCATGACGGCCAACGCCTTTGACGAGGACGTACAGCGTTCTTTGCAGGCGGGCATGAACGCGCATCTTTCGAAACCCGTGGAACCTGACCACTTGTATGAAACACTGGAGAGCCTGATTGCCGACGAAGGAGGGGAAACGAATGGATGAGATAACGCTGCCGATGTTGGAACGGATGGCGAAGCGTTTTCCCGGAGGATTCTTTATTTACCGCGCCAGCGCGCCGGAGGAAATCCTGTTCATCAATGACGTCATGCTGGATATCTTTGGCTGCCGGACGCTGGAGGAGTTCAAGGAACTGACCGGATATACCTTCCAGGGGCTGGTGCATCCGGACGATCTGGATGCGGTGGAGGATTCCATCCATACCCAGATCGGCCGGAGCGATAAGCAACTTGATTACGTGGAGTACCGTATCATCCGCCGGGATGGTAGCGTCCGCTGGGTTGATGACTACGGCCGTCTCGTCCATACGGAAAGCGACGGCGACTTGTTTTACGTCTTTATTCGCGACATTACCGAGGAGCGGGCGGCCCGCCGGGAGAATATCCGCCGGGCCCGGGTCATCGAGGGCCTGAGCGTCGAATCCACCTCCATCTACCTGCTGGATCTCGTCAGCGGCAGCATGCACCCCTATCGCCTGCAGAACGAGACATTCCAGCGCATCGTCAGCGAGCTGGGCATTGCCCCGGACGAGCCGCCCGACTGGTCGCGCGTCCTGAACGCCTATGCCGGGCGCTTCATCATTCCGGAGGATCGGCCCCTCTATCTGAAGGAGATTGCCAAAGAGCGTATTCTGGAGCGACTCGGGAAAGAGCGCCACTACACCGTTACCTACCGTTGCCCCGGCCAGGACGATACTTCTCCGGTTTATATGGAAATGTTCATCGTCCGCATCGACGATGACCGCCAGATACGCAACGCGGTCATGGGGTACCGCGATGTCACCGGCCAGGTCGTGCGGGTGCAGAAGGAAATGAAGGAAAAGATGGACATGGAACTGGCGTTGGAACAGGAAAAGCACGCCAATGAGGCCAAGTCCGCTTTCCTGTTTAGCATTTCCCATGATATCCGTACCCCGATGAACGCCATCATGGGCTTTACCGATCTTGCCAAGCGCCACATGGATGACCCGGCGCTTTTGCGGGACTATCTCGGCAAGGTGGATGAGGCCAACCATCACTTGCTGGCCCTCATTGATGATCTTTTGGAAATGAGCCGCCTTGACTACGGTCGGGTTGAGATCAAGACCGAGCCGTCAGACCTCGCCCGACAGATCGATATGGTTCTCGACATGTTCAAGCCGCAGGTTGAGGAGAAATCCCTCCGGCTGGTCCGGGACATCGTCATCCCGCCGCAGCCCGTCTATCTTGATGGTTTGCGTTTCCGCCGGATTGTCGGCAACATCGTGGGCAACGCGGTGAAGTTCACGTCGCCCGGGGGAGAGGTTAAGGTGATCGCACGCCAGAAGCGTGTCTCGGAGTCTGGCTATGCCCGCTACGAGATCACGGTCGCCGATAACGGTATCGGCATGACCGAGGAATTCATGACGCGGATGTTCGAGTCTTTCGAGCGGGAGGAAAGCGCGACCAAGACTGGATATCTCGGCACCGGCCTCGGCCTCACCATCACCAAGCGCCTGCTTGACATCATGGGCGGTTCGATCGCTGTCACCAGCAAGAAGGGCGAGGGGTCATCCTTCGTTATCGACCTGCCGTTGAAGCTCGCGGATAAAGCTTCGTTGCCCGGCGAGGATCATTCACTGGCGGAGGAACCGCGGAAAGCCGCCGGGGAGTATCGTATCCTGCTGGTCGAGGACATCGATGTCAATCGAATCCTGGCGGAGACGATGCTCAGCGAGGCCGGCTTCCTGGTGGAGTCTGTTCCCGACGGCAGTGACGCCGTGGAAGCCGTCCGCCGTCACCGGCCCTGGTATTATGATATCGTGCTGATGGATATTCAGATGCCGGTCATGAACGGTTACGAGGCGACGCGCCTCATCCGCGCCCTGGACCGGGAGGACACCCGCAGTCTGCCAATCATCGCCCTCTCGGCCAACGCCCGGGAACAGGACCGGCAAATGAGCATGGAAAGCGGCATGAATTCCCATGTATCGAAGCCTTTCGACATCGCCCAGCTAATCCATACAGTGAATGAGCATATCGCTGCCAACCGCCGCGCGTAAGGGCATTTTTCGCAGACTTTGTTCCTCCGCCAGAGGAAAAATGCGCTTTTTTCATAAAAAGCCGCGCGTTTTCTTAGACGCGCGGCCTTTTATATGATATAATGGTACTGTTTGGTAAGACTGTGTCCGGGGAAGTCCGCCGGACGGCGCAGCAGGGCGAGAGGAGGCGGGAGCCGTGAAGATCATGTTTTCCGCTGGCGAAACGTCGGGCGATCTTCATGGTGCGCGCCTGGCGGAAGAAATTCTTGCGCGCGCCCCGGAATCGGAGCTCTTTGGTTTCGGCGGATCGCGCATGGCAGCGGCCGGGATGCGGCTGGTGGCGGATATGGCCGATTACAGCGTCATGGGCGTTTGGGAGGTCGTGAAGAATCTTCGGCGCATCGTGGCCCTGCTGGACCATTTGACGGTGGTGATGGAACAGGAAAAGCCGGATCTCCTGGTGCTTATCGATTATCCCGATTTCAACTGGCGCTTGGCCAAACGAGCGAAGAAAACCGGCATCCCTGTTTTTTCCTATATCCCGCCTTCGGCCTGGGCCTGGAGGAAAGGCCGGGCGAAGGACTGTGCGAAGCTCGCAGATGAATTCGCGGCGATTTTTCCTTTTGAAATGAAGGTTTATGAGGAAGCGGGAGCGAATATAAACTTTGTGGGCAATCCTCTGGTGGACACGGTGAAGCCTTCGATGACGCAGGATGAGGCCCGGGCGTTTTTCGGCCTTCCCGAAAATGGCTTTCCTGTGCTGCTGCTCCCCGGGAGCCGGCGCCAGGAGATATCGCTCTTGCTCCCGCCGATGCTGGAAGCAGCTCGGCGCATCCAGAAGGAAAAGCCGGACGCCGTCTTTTTCCTGCCGGTCGCGCCGAATATGGACCAGGCCCGGATGGAGCGGCTGGCGGCGGAAGCAAAAGTTGCGGTTTCGTTTACCCATGAGAAGACGTATGATCTCATGGGTCTCATGCAATTCGCTCTCGCCACCTCGGGCACGGTGGTGCTGGAGGCAGCGCTGATGGGGCTGCCTGCAATCGTGCTTTACCGCTTGTCGAATATTTCCTATCAAATTGGCAGACTCTTAGTACATGTGCCGTATTTCAGCTTGCCGAACATTCTCTTGGGGGAGATGGCGCAGCCGGAGCTTTTGCAGGATGAGGTGAACCCGGAACGTATCCTCTTGGAGGCACGTCGTTTCTGGGAAGAGCCCGGCCATCGCCAGCGCGTCCAGGAGCGTCTCCGGGCGGCCTGCGATCGGCTGGGGCCTCCGGGTGCGGCTGGCCGCGCGGCGGAGCGTATTCTCGCGGCGGCCGGATGGGGGCGGACGAATTAACCGCATCCGGTGGGGGAGAGCCTTAAATTCCTTAGCGGAAGGGATTCCTATGAAAAATTATATCCGTCTTCTGCGGTATATAAAACCATATATGAACCGGCTGATTCAGGCCATTTTCTGTATCATCGTGGCCGCCGGCGCCAACCTTTACCTGCCGTGGATCATCAAGGACATGATCGACAAGGTGTTGGCGGAAAAGGATATGGAGATGCTGAACATTATCTCCATTGGCATCGTCGTGACCTTTTTTATCCGTGGAGTCTTCTACTATGGGCAGAGCTATCTCGTGTCCTTCGTTCGGCAGCGGGTCATCATCGACGTCCGGGATGTGCTGTTCCAGAAGTTCCAGCGTTTGCCGCTGTCCTATTTTGACCGCCACCAGACCGGCGAGATCATGAGCTATATCACGAATGACGTAGCGGCACTTCAGAATGCCTTGGTGGACAGGCTCATCGAGTTGGTGACGGAGAGTTCCATTTTCTTCGGTTCGCTGGTGATGATGGTGATGCTGGACTGGAAGCTGAGTCTGCTGACGCTCATCGTGGTGCCGCTGGTGGGACAGGCAATGAAGATTTTCGGGCAAAGGCTCAAGGCATCGGGAACCGTTATCCAGGAACGGCTGGCGGATATCACTTCGACGATGCAGGAGAGTATTTCGGCGGTGCGGGTGGTCAAGTCGTTTGTACGGGAGGATTTCGAGATCGATCGTTTCCACCGCCAGAACGAGCTGAATTTCAAGGCGGAGATGAAGAATATCCAGATCATGAGCCTCCTGACGCCGACGGTGGAGTTTCTGGCGGCGGTGGCGGTGACGGTCATTGTCTGGTTTGGCGGCTATGAGGTGGTGAATGGCGTGATAACGGCGGGTACGCTGGTAGCGTTCCTGACCTACGCGGTGAATCTGGCCAATCCGGTGAAGCGGATCAGCCGTGTCTATGGCGCGATCCAAAAGGCGATGGCGGGGGCGGACCGCGTCTTTGCCATCATGGATCTGCCGGAAACCATCACCGACAAGCCCGGTGCCCTGCCGTTACCGCCGGTGTCCGGACGGGTGGAACTTGATCATGTGAGCTTTGGTTATGAAGAAGGGAAAACAGCACTCTCCGATATATCCCTGACTGTGGAGCCGGGGCAGATGATTGCATTCGTAGGGCCCAGCGGCGCCGGGAAATCAACCATTGCCAATCTGATTCCCCGTTTTTATGACGTCACGGGCGGCGCCATCCGGGTGGACGGCCATGATGTCCGGGATGTGACGATGGATTCCCTGCGGCAGCAAATCGGTATCGTGCCGCAGGAGACGATGCTGTTTTCCGCCTCGGTGTGGGAGAACATCCGCTATGGGCGTCTGGACGCCACCGACGAAGAAATCGTTCAGGCGGCGAAGGATGCCAATGCCCATGAGTTTATCCTGGAACTGCCGGAGGGGTATGATACCCGCATCGGCGAGCGGGGGCTGAATCTTTCCGGCGGGCAGCGCCAGCGCATCGCCATCGCCCGGGCTATCCTGAAGGACCCGCGGGTGTTGATTCTCGATGAAGCGACCAGTGCGCTGGACACAGAGAGCGAGAAGGTCGTTCAGGCGGCGCTGGACCGGCTCATGGTGGGGCGGACCTCCTTCGTCATCGCCCACCGCCTGTCCACGATTTTTGATGCCGACCAGATTTACGTCATCGATGGCGGTCAGGTGCGTGAGCACGGCTCCCATCAGGAACTTCTGGCGGCGGGCGGACTTTACAGCAACCTTTACAATATCCAGTTCAGCAAGGCCATCCACTGATCATCGTGCCGCCCGGCTGCGGCGCCGGGAGCGGGAATCCGCTTCCGTCAAAGGGGAAACGAAATGCAGTTACTATACAACATCGCGGCGATCATCGTTGTCCTGCTCATCATCCCGGTGTTTATGATCCGGGCCATCCGGGAGCGGGGCTTTGTGGAGCGCATCCGCCAATGCCTGGGTTTCGTGCCCGAGGAGGCGCTGGAGAAGGTCGCTAAGAAAAATTGCATCTGGGTCCATGCGGCCTCGGTTGGTGAAGTAGTGGCGGCAAGCCCTTTGATTAAGGAGTTTCGGCGGGAGTTTCCCAAGAACCCGATCCTGTTGTCCGTCGTTACCACCAATGGCTACGAGATGGCCAACCGCATTATAAAGGATGCCGACAGCATCATCTATTTCCCCCTGGATCTGCCCTTCTTGGCGGCGCATATGGTGCGCCGGGTGACGCCGCGGGTTTTCCTGCCGGTGGAGACGGAACTCTGGCCGAACTTCCTCAAGGCCTGCCGGGGCATGCGCATTCCTGTCATGATGGTCAACGGTCGCATCAGCGACAAGAGCGTCAAGCGCTACCATCATCTGCACAGTCTGCTTGACGATATGATCAGCACGGTGACGAAGTTCGCCATGCAGTCGCCCATCGACGCCGAGTACATCATCCGCCTGGGCGCGAATCCGAATCTCGTCATCGTTACCGGTAACACGAAGTTCGATCAGACCTATACCGACGTAAGCCCCGAGGAGAAGGAACAGCTCATTGACGAGATGGGGCTACAGGACAAAGACGGCATCTTCCTGGCCGGCAGTACGCATCGGGGAGAGGAAGAACCGGTACTTAAAGCGTTCCGGGCCATTAGGGAAAAGTTTCCCCGGGCGCGGCTGATCATTGCGCCGCGGGAACTCCTGCGGACGCGGGAGGTCATCGCCATCTGTCACCGGGCGGGTTTTCGGACTGCCCGGCGTACCGAACTCCTGGAGAAACCATCCACGGAGCATGATATCGTAGTCCTCGATACCATTGGCGAGCTCGGGAAAATCTATAGCGTCGGCGATGTGATTTATGTCGGCGGCAGCCTGATCGCCCACGGCGGTCACAATATCCTGGAGCCGGCGGCCCACGGAAAGGCTATTGTCGTCGGTTTCAATATGTTCAACTTCAAGGAAACCCATGCCTTGTTCACCAAGCGAAATGCGGTCATTACTGTTTCGGACAGCGATGAACTCACGAAGGCCGTGGTCCGGCTTTTTTCCGATACCGCTGAGCGACAGCGCATGGAGCGGGAAACCTTCGCTATCTGCAGCGAGAATAAGGGGGCGGCCCGCCGGTCTGCCGTGCTGCTCCATGAAATGCTGGATATGGTGGAGGCCCGGCGCCTCGCCAGCGGGCAAATCAAGTCCACTGACAAGGTGGAGAACTTCCAGACGTATTTCTACCATCTGATTCACAGCCGGGATGGCCACGGTTTCCTGATGCAGATGATGATTGCCGTCCTCTATCTGTTCTCGCTTATTTACGGCGGTCTGGTGAATCTGAAACTCGCCGGCTACAAGGCGGGGGTGTTTCAGAAGAAGAGGCTCGGCTGCTATGTCATCAGCCTCGGCAATATCACGGTGGGCGGCACCGGCAAGACGCCAACGGCCCAACGACTGGCCCGCGAAATTCGTGAGCTCGGCTACCGTGTCGTCATCCTGAACCGCGGCTACCGGGCGAAGTGGAAGGGCGAGGTCGGCATCGTCTCCGACGGCCGGGAATTGCACATGAACCCTGCTGAGGCCGGCGACGAGGCGTTCATGCTGGCAAAGCATCTGCCGGACGTGCCGGTACTCATCGGCCCGGAACGTTACGTGACCGGCAGCTATGCCATCGAGCACTTCGGCGCCGAGGTGGCGATTCTTGACGACGGCTATCAGCATTGGCAGTTGGAACGAGATCTTGATATCCTGCTGGTGGACGCCGTTAACGTCTTCGGCAACGGTTATATGCTGCCGCGCGGTACCCTCCGGGAGCCCATGTCCCATATTGATCGGGCCGATGTCTGTCTCCTCACAAAGGTGGATCAGGCGACGGAGACTTCGCGGCAGTATATCCGCACCGTGGTACGGGAGGAAAACGATCACGCCATCATCGTCGAGAGCATCCATCAGCCCCGGCGGTTCATTGAGCTTTCCGACTGGCATGCCCGGATTGACAGCGACGGCATCGATATTTCACAGATGAAGGGCAAGCGCGTCATGGCGGTGTCCGCCATCGGCAATCCCGCTTCCTTTGAGCAGACGCTGTCGAATCTGGGAGCGGTCGTCATCGAGAGCCTGCGTTTCCCTGACCATCATGACTATACCATCGCCGAGATGCGCGACGTGGCGGATCAAGCGACGCTGCTGGATGCGGAGGCGGTGGTCATCACCGAAAAGGACGCCGTGAAGGTGCCGCTGGAAACGAAGGACATGATCGAGGGTAAGTTGAATTACCATATTCCCATTTATGTAGTCAGTGTTGAAGTCACCTTCCAGGACGGTGAGGATATCCTGACCGAGCGGATCAAGGAGGATTTGGCGGCAAAGATCGGTAAGCGGAGCAGCCTGCTCCGTGAGAAAGGGGCAGTTGAGACATGAGAGTGCTTTGCGTCATACCGGCCCGTTACGCTTCGACCCGTTTGCCGGGGAAGCCGCTGGCGGATATCAATGGCAAGCCCATGATCTGTCGTGTCTATGATCGGGCGGTGCAAGCGAAATGCCTGTCGGGCGTGGTCGTAGCCACCGATGACGAAAGAGTGGCGAATGCCGTGGAGGCGGACGGCGGCCAGGCGATGATGACGTCGCCGGACTGCCCGACCGGTACGGACCGGCTGGCGGAGGTGGCGGCGGTCTATCCGGACATGGAGGTCATCATCAACGTGCAGGGAGACGAGCCGCTGATCGATCCCGGGCTGATTGACGAGCTCGCGGCGCTTTTCATGGCGGAGCCGGAGTTGCAGATGGCGACGGTCAAGACGCCTGTCACCGATGCGGCGGAGCAGGAGAACCCCAATAATGTCAAGGTCGTGACCGATAAGGAGGGATACGCCCTGTACTTCTCCCGGTCGCTTTTGCCCTATCCTCGCGTGGCGGACAAAGCCCCGGTCTATAAGCATATCGGCATATACGCCTATCGTCGGGAGTTCCTGCTGGCCTACGCCAATCTGCCGCCGACACCTCTGGAGCAGGCGGAGTCTCTGGAGCAGCTTCGGGCCTTGGAAAACGGATACCGCATCCGGGTGATTGAGACGGACCGCCGCTTCATCGGCGTCGATACCGCCGAAGATTTGGCCCGGGTGAACGAGATTTACCGCGAAATGGAACAATAGGGAGGTCGAGGTTATGAATACCGTAAAAGTTGCTGATTTTGAGGTCGGCGCCGGAAATCCTCTGGTGCTGATGGCGGGCCCCTGTGTGCTGGAGGGCTACGAGCGCTCGCTTTTCATCGGACGGACCATCCGCGACATCACCCGGCGGCTCGGCATCCCTTATATCTTCAAGGCTTCCTTTGATAAGGCCAACCGTTCATCGTTCAACGGATTTCGCGGACCCGGTCTAGAGAAGGGGCTGGAAATGCTCCGCCGCATCAAGGAAGAACTCGGGGTGCCGGTGGTGACGGATATTCATCGAGAGTCCCAGGCGGCGCCGGCGGCAAAGGTGGTCGATGTCATCCAGATTCCGGCGTTCCTGTGCCGCCAGACCGATCTCATCTATGCTGCCGCCCAGACCGACTGCGTTATTAACGTTAAAAAGGGGCAGTTCCTGGCGCCGCGGGATATGCGGAACGTCGTGGACAAGCTCCTCGAAGGCGGCAACTGCAACATCCTGCTGACGGAACGGGGCGCGTCCTTTGGCTATAACAATCTCGTGGTCGATATGAGAAGTTTCCCCATCATGCGATCCTTCGGCTATCCGGTGGTCTTTGACGCGACGCACAGCGTTCAGCTTCCGGGCGGCGCCGGCACCAGTTCCGCCGGCAATCGGGAATTTGTGGAGTATCTGGCCCGGGCAGCGGTAGCTGCCGGCGTGGACGCGCTCTTCATGGAGGTTCACGACAATCCGGAGGAGGCCCTCTGTGATGGGCCCAACAGCGTTTACCTCGACAAGCTGGAGGCTCTTCTTAAGGATTGCCTGTCGATTTACAATATCGTACGGCCGCGGCTACGCTGAGAAAGGATGGGGCCCGTGATCAAGGAAAAGGCCATCGAGACCCTTCAGATAGAAATCGACGCCATGCAGAAGCTGCTTGACCGCGTCGATGATGAATTCGAGTCAGCGGTTCAGGCAATCCTCGCCTGCAAGGGGCGCGTCATCGTTACGGGAATCGGGAAGTCAGGCCACGTCGGGCAGAAAGTGGCGGCTAGCCTGGCCAGTACTGGGACGCCGTCCTTCTTCATGCACCCGGCGGAGGCGTTCCACGGTGATCTCGGCATGGTGACGCCGTCGGATATCGTGTTGGCTATCTCCAACAGCGGCGAGACCAACGAGATCATCAGCATCCTGGCGGTCATCCGACGCATCGGGGCACCGCTCATCGCCCTTTGCGGTCGCCGGGATTCGACGTTGGGACGTAACGCCGACTGGTTCATCGACGCCGGTGTGGCACGGGAAGCCTGCCCGTTGGGGCTGGCGCCTACCGCCAGCACGACGGCGGCGCTGGCCATGGGCGACGCGATCACCATGGCGGCGATGGCGGTGCGCAATTTCACCGCCCAGGACTTCGCACTTTATCATCCCGGCGGTTCCCTGGGGCGCAAACTCCTGCTCACGGTGGAGGACGTCATGTACACCGGCGAGGACAATCCCATCATCGCCGCCGGACATACCGCCAAGGAGGCACTTTTCGTCATGACCGCTACCGGCGTTGGAGCAACTTCGGTGGTGGATGAGGCGGGACGCTTCATCGGCCTGGTGACGGACGGCGATGTCCGGCGCTGCCTGGCAAAAGGCAGTGAGTTTGTGGATGAACCGGTGGAGCACTTTATGACAAAAAAACCGGCGACCATCACGAAGGAAAAGCTCGCAGCGTCGGCACTTTCCATCATGGAGAAGCATCAGCCGCGGCCCATTACGGTGTTGCCGGTCATTGATGAAGACGGGCGGCCCGTCGGCATCGTCCATTTGACGAATCTTCTGCGGCAGGGGGTCGTTTGAAGCGTGAATTATTCTGAAGACGCCCGGGAACGGGCGAAGAAGATCAAACTCATCGCCTTTGACGTGGACGGTGTTCTGACCGATGGCTGCGTGAACATGGGCCCTGATGGGGAAGCATTCAAGTCCTTTGACATCAAGGACGGTCTCGGCATCACCCAATGGCAGAAGGCTGGCGGCAAGACGGCCTTCATCACCGGGCGGGAATCGGAAATCGTGGCGCGTCGGGCGGCGGAACTCCATATCACGGCGGTCTTTCAGGGCTGCCTTGACAAGCGTGCCGCTTACGCGGAACTCAAGGAGCGCTTTGGCCTGGCGGACACGGAGGTCGCCTATATGGGGGACGACCTCATCGATTTGTCGCTTCTGACTCGGGCAGGGCTTGCGGCAGCAGTGGCGGACGCGGTGCTGGAAGTTCGGGACCGTGTCCATCTGGTGACGGGGCGTCCCGGTGGTCATGGCGCGGCCCGGGAACTAGTTGAGTTCATCATGCGGGCGCAGGGCCGTTGGGACGATGTCGTCCAAGCCTTCCTGCTATGAGAAGGCGGCGCAGCAATCCCTCCGAAAGGTGTCTGTTCTGTCGTGCTTCGCGTGCCGCCGGGAGGACATAATATGCTCTATCATACGCTGATGCTGCTCAGCCGTGTTATCTGTTGCCTGCCCTATTCGGCTTTGCAATCGGTGGGGAATTGGCTGGGACTTCTGTATCACGCACTCGACCGGCGGCACCGCGAAGCCGCCGTCCGGCAGATGGCAGAATGCTTATCCGTTCCCGAAGAAGAAGCGCGGCGCCTTGTGCGCCAGTCATTCATCAACCTGGGACACGTTGCGTTGGATATTTTCTATACGCCGGTTCTGACACGGGATAATTTCCGCGAATACATTGAGGTGGAACACCTTGATTACATGCAGGATGCATGGAACGAGGGGAAAGGCGTCATCGTTTATACGGCACATATCGGAACCTGGGAATGGCTCTCGGTGGCTTTCCCTTTTTTGGGTTTTCCGTCTGCGACCTTCGTCAGGATGCAGTCCAACAATCAGCTTACCCGTTTTCTTAACACAATCCGCGAGCGGAACGGGGTGGAGGTTTTCGCTACGCGGAGCGGCCCGCGGGAAATGATGGCTGCGGCGCGGGCACTGAAGGCGGGCAAGGTTCTGGGAATCCTGGCCGACAGTGACGCGGGCGAGGGCGGCATACGAGTGGAGTTTTTCGGAAAGCCGTTTTCCGCTCCCAAGGGGCAGGTGTATTTTTCGGAAAAGTTTGGATCTCCCGTTGTTCCGGCGTTCATGATTCGCCGAGAGGACGGAAGGCATAAACTCGTTTTTGGCCAGCCGATGCACCTGGAAGAAGGACAGGAATCCGGCGGGGGAGAGGTTTCCCTTGCTGTTTCCCTGACCAGGGTATTGGAGAAAACCATTCGCGAGAATCCCGCGCAGTGGATATGGTACCGCCGGCTATGGAACACGTTCGCGCATAAGCACGATTGAATTGAATGAGAATCCTGAAGCAAGGAAGTATGAAGCATGCTCTACCATACGCTGATGTTGCTCAGTCGCATCATCTGCTGCCTGCCGCACAGTGCCCTATTGACATTGGGGCGGGGAGCCGGTATTCTGTATTATAAATTCATAAAGAAACAGCGGGAACGAGCGGTCCGGCAGATGATGGAGGGCCTCGGCATCCCGGAGGAGGAAGCGCGACGCCTGGTGAAGGAGTCCTTCGTGAACCTCGCCCGGAATATGCTGGAAATCTTCTATATGCCGAACCTCAACGAGAAAAACTACAAAGAATACATTGAAGTCGACCATATGGAGCGGGCGGAGGCGGCTTTGGCCGAGGGGCACGGCGTGGTTGTTCTGACCGGCCACATCGGCACCTGGGAATGGCTGTCGGCAGCCTTCTCACTGGCGGGTTATCCGGCTACGGCCATTGCCAAGACGCAGCCTAACCAACAATACTCAAAGGCGCTTGACGAACTCCGGGCGAAGATACACATGGAGGTTTTTTCCCGTGGTTCCAGCGAACTCATCGCGGCAGCCAAGGCGCTTCGTCAGGGGAAGTTGTTGGGATTCCTGGTGGATCAGGACGCGGGCCCGGGCGGCGCCTTCATTGACTTTTTGGGAAAGACAGCCTCGACGCCGATGGGACCGGCGGTTTTCGCCCGGAAGTACAACGCCCCCATCCTCCCCTGCTTCATCCTGCGGCGTCCCGACGGACGGCATCGCGTCACGATCGGCGAGGTATTGCGTTATGAAGACCACGGCGATACCGACAAAGATCTGTATGATCTCACGGTGCGCATGACGCGGATACTGGAAAAGGTCATCCGGGAAAACCCGACGCAATGGCTTTGGTTCCAGAAGCGATGGGATACGCCGCCGGAGAGAAAACGGGAGAAGCATCACACGGTCAAGGCGATAAAGGAACAGGGGAAGCAATGAACGATAAAGCAAAGATGCTGGTCCTGGCGACGGCCGTTTTTCTGGCCGGGATGATTGTCTGGACGGTTTTCACCGTGCCGCCGGAGCCGAAGGCGTCGGACGAACCGGCCAAACCGCAGAATGTGGAGTATCATTCCAACACCATCACGGAAGAGAAGAATGGCCGCAGGATTTGGGATATCAAAGCGGATATGTCTGTCACGGATGTCGTGACGCAGGATACGACCTTTACCAATGCGGTAGGTCATTACTATCAGGAGAATGGTATGGTTGTCACGCTGACGGCCCCGAAGGGGGTTTACGCCAGTGAATCGAAGAACATCAAGCTCATGGGTGGTGTCCACGTTACGACTACGGAGGGCGCGGAACTTGTGAGCGACGCTCTGGAATGGGTGGCTTCCGAGGACCGGCTGGTGGCCACGGGAAACGCGAAGCTCACACAACCCGGCGTTCTGGCTGAGGCGGACCGAATTGAAGCCTGGGCGGGATTCACCGCTTTCCGGGCTTCCGGCAACGCCCGCTTGGTAAAGGAGAGATGACGCGATGGACTTTCGCAGGACGAGAAAAGCACTGCTGGCGGCTCTGTTGGCACTGTCACTGGCTAGTGCCGCTGTGGCTGCCCCGGAGGGAGATTCCGGCGAGGCGTCGGAGCTCAGGGGCGATACTGTGGAATATGATATGAAAACCGGTGAGATGCGGGCGACGGGAAACGTCATGCTGAAGCGCGGTAACACCGTTGCGTATTGCAGCGTTGCCACTTACAACACCAATACCCAGCAGGGTCGCATGGAGGGTGGGGTAAGCGCAGACCGGGATGATATGCACCTTGTTTGCGACGTCTTCTATATCGATTCTTCGACGGCATTCCGCGCAGAGGGGCATGTCCATGGTACAAAGGCGGACCGTTCCTTCCGGGGGCCCCGGGCGGAGTACTTCACGGATCAGGAATATATACGCCTGACGGAGGGCGGCACCATCACCACCTCGGACGGCGTGTTCAGTGCCGATTTCATGGAGGGCTGGCTTCAGGACAACCACTGCAAGGGCGTAGGCAACGCTCATATCGTGAGCCCGGCGAAGAATTTCGAAGGCGGCGGCGATACGGCGGAATACTTCGGGCAGGAGAGTGGCCGGGTGGTACTGTCCGGCAACGCGTGGGGCGTGCAGAATAACAATACCTTGCGCAGTGAGCGGCTGACCGTCTATCTGAATGAAAAAGGTCAGGCGTCCATGAAGACCGGAGGCGCCGCGCCGGCGGCCGAATGAGCATGGCAAAGGATAAGCGCCCCGGGCGCTTCATCAAAGGCAGGGAAAATAGGCCCGCGGTCGACAATGAGCCGCAACCGGAGAAAAAGGAAACCCGTCCGTTGCCGCTGCGGCAGGAAGACGCTTTGCAGATCGAGACCCGGAGTCTCGTCAAGACATTCAAGTCCCGAAAAGTGGTGAACCATGTCTCTATCCGCATGGCTACGGGGGAGATCGTGGGGCTTTTGGGGCCGAACGGCGCCGGCAAGACGACGACGTTCTATATGATCATCGGCCTGGAGCAGCCTACCGCGGGTGAGGTCTATATCGGTAATCAGGAGGTGAGCCGTCTGCCGATGCATCGGCGGGCAGAGATGGGGTTGAGCTATCTCGCGCAGGAAGCGTCCATCTTCCGCAAGCTTACCGTGGAGGAAAATCTCCTTTCCATCCTTGAGACCACCAGTCTTTCGCCGGTCGAATGCCGGAACAAGATCGACGCTCTGCTGGAGGAGTTCCATATCTCCCATGTGCGGGAACGCCTGGGAACGGAACTTTCCGGCGGCGAGCGGCGGCGGGTGGAGATTGCCCGTTGTTTGGCCATCGAGCCGAAGTTCATTCTGTTGGATGAGCCCTTTGCCGGCGTAGATCCCATCGCCGTAGCGGATATCCAGGGCATCATCGCCTATCTCCGTCAGCGGGGCATTGGAATCCTCATTACCGACCATAATGTCCGGGAAACGCTCAATATTGTGGACCGGGCATACATCATGAACGACGGGCAGATCCTGATCGAGGGCGACCGGGAGAAAATCGCCAATGATGATTTGGCGAAGAAATTCTATCTGGGTGACAACTTCACTCTGTAAGGATTTGGAGGACCATGAAGATCCGTATTCTAGACCGTTATATTTTCCGGGAGGTCTTAATGACCTTCCTGTTTGGCATCTGCGCCTTTTCCGCCGTTTTTATCGGATCGGGGACGCTCTTTCGCATCGCGCAGTACATCACCGAGTACGGAGCGTCGCTGACAGCGGTGGCAAAGATTTTTGTGCTGAGCCTGCCGGGCGTCATCATCTGGACGTTCCCCATGTCGATGCTTCTGGGGTGTCTTTTGGCGTTTGGACGATTGTCCTCATCCAGTGAGATCACCGCCATGAAGTCCTGCGGCGTCAGTTTTTACCGCATTGCCTGTCCGGCACTGGTCTTAGGCTTTTTCGTGAGCATTTTTGCCGTCTGGTTCAACGAATACATCGTGCCCTGGTCGAATTCCGCCTATGCCCGTGTCGTCAATTATGAGATCAAGGGCAATACGGCGCCTAATTCCCAAGAACATATCATCATCAAGGACATTCAGGACGGTACGCTGAACCGGCTGGTTTACGCCCGGCTCTATGATTCGGCGACGAATCGGATGATGGGCGTGTCGCTGCAGTTGTTTGACCACGGGCGGGCAACCCATGTGGAAAACGCGGAGTACGCCGAGTGGAAGCAAGACCGCTGGATCATGCATAACGGCTCCATCTATGATATTCCGGAGGACGAAAGGACGGAGGCGCAGCATGTCCTGCGCTTCGATACGCAGGTACTGCCGGTCTCGGACAGCCCCGGCGCCATCGTCCGCGCCCAGAAGAAGCCGGAGGAGCTCACCATCAAGGAGCTTCGGGAACAGATTGCCATTTTGAGCGCCCGCTTCGTCAATACGAAAAAGATTGAGACAGAGCTTCACCAGCGATTCACCATCCCTTTTGCCAGCTTCATTTTCGCGCTGGTGGCGGTGCCACTGGGCATCCAACCGCAACGGAGCAGTTCTTCCCGTGGCTTTGCCATCGCTCTAATCATCATCTTCATCTATTACGTTTTCATGACCATGGGCGGCGCCATTGCGCAGAGCGGTGTCATGCCGGCCATGCTGGCGGTCTGGATTCCCAACCTCGTGGGCCTTCTGGTGGGCCTTCTGCTGATGCGCCAGGCGGCGCGTTAACGCTGGTCTGATCCATTGAAGACCGGATTTCATGATGCAATCTGGCAATCCTTTTCGGAAAGGCGGTTTTGACAGTAATGTATGGTATCGTTCTCATAGCGGTTCTGGTTATTACCGGCGGTGCGATTGCCTTCATCGGCGATCGTGTCGGATCCCGGGTCGGCAAGAAGAAGCTATCGCTTTTCGGGCTTCGGCCGCGCCATACGTCTGTCATCGTTACCGTCATTACCGGCATCCTGATTACCATGCTGACTTTCGCAATCCTGGCGGCGGTTTCGGAAAACGTTCGTACCGCTCTTTTCGGCATGGAGAAGCTGAACCGGTCGATGCAGGAGACGCAGGAGCGCCTGGTCGTCACCGGCAAGGAACTGAAGATGGCGCAGGAGCGGCAGCAGAAAGCGGCCGCCGATCTCGAGAAGGCGACCCGCGAAGTCGAGAAGCTCCAGGAAAAGCAGGCCATCCTCGAGAAAAGGGCAGAGGAACTGACGGCGGAAAGCGAGAAGCTGGAGCGTGCCAAGGAAGAACTCACGGCGCAGAATGACCGCCTGCTGGCGGGCAACGCCGAGCTCCAGGCGGCGAACAGTGCCCTTCTCGCCAGCAATGAGCAGATTACCGCGGATAATAAGGAACTCGAAGAGCGGGCGAGTGAGCTCCGGCAGGGAATCCTCTTCATGCGGGAGGGTGATATCAGTTTCCGGGCCGGTGAGGTAATCGCCAGTGGTGTCATCCACGGGAATCGGCCGCTGGCTGAAGTGATTTCAGACCTCGGGGCGCTTGTTCAGCTCGCCAGCCGCAATACGGCGCAACGTCTCGGTGTCAATGACGAGACCAGCGATGTCTGGGTTTTCCAGCCGGAGTTTGAGAAGGCGGCCCAGATCATTGCCGATGGACAGGACGATATGGTTGTCCGTATCGTCGCCGCCGGCAACCTCGTCCGGGGCGAACCGATTCGCACGAATATCCAGCTTTTCAAGAACAGCATTGTGTATCGCAAGGACGAGTTCATCATCGCCCGTCCCTTCCAGATTGACGGCTCCAATCCCGGCGAGGCGGAGCAGGTCGTCATGGCGTTCCTCAAGGACGTCAACGCCGCCGCCAGTGACCGCGGTATTCTGCCCGACCCAATCCGGGGTTCGGTTGGTGTCATGGAGGGCAGTCAGTTCTATGATGTCGTGCAGGCGCTCATTCCAATCAAGGGCCCCATCATCCTCAGCGCTTATGCCCGTACAGATACTGATGCTCTGGGCCCGCTACGGCTGAACCTCAAGCTGGAATCGGAGATCGTACCCGGGGGCAGTGATTGATTCCGTAAAAGGGGGACGCGCGTCATGGTCGTAGCCGCTATCGATCCCGGTCGGGAAAAGTGCGGCTTGGCGGTTGTTGCTGAGGACGGCCGGGTTCTCGACCAGGCGGTCGTGGCCACGACCGGCTTGGCTGTCGAGCTCTCCGAGCGGGTTCGCCGCTTCGCGCCGTCGCTTCTTCTCATCGGCAACGGTACAACGAGCCGCGATGCCCAGGCTTGCGTCCGTGAAGCGCTGCCGGGACTTCCCATCATGGAAGCTGACGAATATCGAACCACTGAGGACGCCAGACGCGCTTACTGGGAGGCGAACCCTCCCGGCGGCTGGCGGCGCTTTTTTCCGACCAGCATGCAGGTGCCGCCGGTGCCGGTCGACGACTTCGTTGCGGTGCTCCTGGCAAGGCGCTATCTCGCCCGCCGGCCCGGGAAATGAATTGAGGGTGCGGCGTAATTTTTGCCGGGGACAGTTTCAGGAGGGAAATTATATGGAAAAACAGGTACGTCCGGACTGGACGGAATATTTCCTCGACATCGCCCGGGCTGTGGGGCGGCGCTCGACATGTCTGCGCCGGCGGTACGGGGCCATCATTGTCAAGGATAAGATCATCATCAGCACCGGTTACAACGGCGCCCCCCGGGGACAGGCGAACTGCATTGATACCGGCGTCTGTGAAAGGGAGCGGTTGCATGTTCCCAAGGGACAGAACTATGAGCTTTGCGTGGCTGTCCACGCCGAGCAGAATGCCATCATTAATGCTGATCCGGTGAAGATGAAGGGAGCGACCATTTACGTCGTCGGCGTCAATGCCGATGGCACGCTCGCTTCGGGCCGGCCCTGTCTGCTCTGCCGTCGGATGCTCACCAACGCCATGCTGGCCGAGGCCGTTTACGAGGAGCCTGATGGCCGGGTTGTTCATATCGCTCCGGGCGATATCATGGATTGAAGACACAAAGAAAGCGCCTGCCGGAAGGTTGTGAAGAACCTTTCCGCAGGCGCTTTGTTATGGGTCGAAGGGACTCAACCGGAAAGTGATATGGACAGAAAGCGGCGACTTAGCCGGCGAAGTGTTCGAAATAGACGGCGCTGGCGAACAGGACAAGGGAAATGGCGATGAAAGCGAAAGTCGCCCGGCCGATCCATTGGAGCTGCTTGGGAGTGAATTTATCCTCGTTGCGGCGCTGGAAGTACATCAGGAGCAACGCGGCAGCCAGAGTACTGTACATGCCGCGATTGAGGTTCGTCATGATTTCCCAGCTCGAGGCCAGAAGGAACAGCGTCATGCAGATGACCGCGACCAGCACTAGGTTTTCCCACGGCTTATGAGTGGTACGGGGGGCGCTGTCCTGGAGCATCTCCTCTTCCATCTTCTGCGTCGTCTCGATATTCTTCTTGATGCGTTTCGTCTGTCGGGCCATGCGATGAATCTCCCCTCCTCCGAAAATTGCGCGGCGCGCCGGGCGTTCCTATTATAGCATGGAATCCTTCCGCAAGGAAGATTTTTCCGGGCGGGCTACAAAGAAAAAACCGGCGGCGCCACAGGGCCTGCCGTCGGTCGCTATTCAGATGGTGACCCAGGAGGGACTCGAACCCCCGACCCTTTGGTTCGTAGCCAAATACTCTAATCCAACTGAGCTACTGGGCCATGTTGACGCCTTCGCAATCAACGAAATCTATGATAGCACAGATACGTGTTTATGTCAATGTTTGGAAAGAAGATTTTCCTTAAAGGGGAATATGTGTTACAATGGGGGCTATCTTATAACGAAAAGGGGGAGCCGGTTATGAGGATTGCGGTTTGTGACAGTGACGCCGTCCTGCGGGAGGAACTGGGGCGGCTGATCCGGCAGGCACGGCCGGAAGCGGACGTTTTTGAGTACTCGTCCGGGGAGGCGCTTCTGGCGGAAACGGAACCTTTCACGCTGGTCTTTCTCGATATCCGTGGCGTGGATGGCCTGACCGCGGCCCGGAGGTTGCGGGATAGGGAGTGTCACGAGGGGCGGAGGCCCGCGGTGCTGGCCTTTGTCACCGGCTACCGGGAATACATGGAGGAGGCCTTCGACGTGCAGGCTTTCCATTATCTTGTGAAACCCATCGATCCCAGGCGTTTCCGCGAGGTTTTCGAACGGGCCTGGCAGGAGGCCGAAGCAGTCTGGCGTCCGGCCGGACGATTCCTCCTGCTGAAAGCGGCAGGGGGAACGGAGAGAGTATTTCTCAAGGATCTCCTTTACGTTGAGAGCGGCAATAAGAAAGTGATCCTGCATACAATCGGAGGCGTTTACGAGACCGGCGTCCGCATGGAGGCGCTGGAGGTTTCCCTGGGACCATCCTTTTACCGCTGCCATCGCTGCTATCTGGTGAATCTGGAGCAGGTGGCGGCCTATGGGCCGGGAGCAATCCGACTGACGAACGGCGAAGAGATATTGATTGCCCAGCGGAAATACACGCCTTTCGTCCGGGCATTTCTGCGCTACGCCAGGGAAGGCGGCCTGGTCCATGTTTGAGGAAACGCTTCTGGAGGGGGCGGTTGCTCTGGCGAAGGGGGCACTGGCCTTGGCATACGCGGGTGGTTTTCTGGAGGAAAAGCTGTTTCCCCGGTATGGGCGGAGGCTCCTCTGGTGTGTCCTCTATTGCGCGGGCGAGCTGCTATGGAGCCAGGTGACTTCCTGGGAGCCCCGTCTCAATTTCGTCGGCTTTCTGCCCTTGGGGCTTCTTTTTTTCGGCCTTCAGGATCGGTTCTTCGTCCGTGACCGCTGGCGAGGTCTTTTTGTTGCCGCCAGCTTCGTCGCCGGGTGGGAAATCCTGAAATTCACGGCGAGTCCTCTGGCATACCTGCTTTTCAGTGTACTGGACGCGTTCATGGAATGGCTCGTGCAGCAGGACTTTTTTCTGCGAGCGGCGGAGGGCGGGACGCTGCTTACAGCGGTGGAAACGGCCTGGCGCTTTTGGCAAATAGCCGTATTGTTCCTGGCGCGTTTTTTCCAGCTCGCCCTTTTTGGCGGTTATTTGCGGCTCATGCACCGACGGTTCGTGCGGCGGGACTATCCGCTCCACTTTCCCGAGAGCCTGTTTCTGCTACTGCCCTGTCTTACCGTGCTGGGTCTCGCGCTGACGCTCCGGTTGATGCTGACACCGGATGAAAGCGGCCTGCCGGGGCTTCTCTTTGAGCGCGCTCCTGCCACGACGCTGCTTCTGCCGCTGGTGTCAGTGTTGCTGCTCGGCGTGATGGTTGAAACTGTGACGCTGTTCCAGCATCTGGCCGAGGCGCGGGAGGAGGAGCAAAAGCGATTGCTGCTGGAAAACCGGGTTAGTGAAGTGCAGCGTGAGGTGGAGGAGGTGCAGGATATCTACGCCGATATCCGGGGCCTGCGGCATGACCTGAGAAACCATCTGGCCTGCCTGGCGGCATTACCGCGCTCAGCGGTGGAAAGCGGCGAATGGGCGGGCTATATCGACCGCATGCGGGTTACGGTGGAGCGGCTGGACTTTGCTTATCAGACGGGGAATCCCATTCTCGATGTGATTCTGCACCAGAGCGCCCAGCGGGCGAAGAAGAAGGGTATTGGTTTTACTGCGTCAGTCGTATTCCCGACGGGACAGGCCATCGACGCCTATGATCTGGGAGTGATTATGAACAACGCGTTGCAGAACGCGTTGGAAGCAGCGGAAAAGGCCGATGGGATGCGGGAAATCGATGTCCGCACTTACCAGAAGAACAGTCTGTTCTTTCTGGAGGTGGGAAACGACTTTGCCGGCTCCTTCACGCCGCCGCCGGAGGGCGTTCTTCCCGCTACGACCAAGCCGGACAAAGCCCTGCATGGACTGGGCCTCGCCAATATCCGCCGCTGCGCCCGCAAGTATCGGGGCGACCTCGATATTGCGGTGACCGAGCAGGGGGGACGGAAGCGGTTCCGTCTTACGGTGATGCTGTATCCGGGCGCGGAGTAACAGGGCAACAAGAAAGAGCAGCCGGAATGGGGCTGCTCTTTCTTGTTGCTGCAATGTTACCGCAGAAGGTTCTGTTGCAAGCGCTCGCCGGCTTTTTCCCGGGCCGGGTCGTTACGCTGGAGGCGCATAAGCTCGTGGCGGATGAGGTTGGCGTTGGTACCGGGAACCGGGAGGCCGAGGATCTTGCTATCGGCGTCAACGAAGTAGGTCATGGGGACGCTTTTCGTACGGGTGAGAAGCGGCGCGAAGTCATCGTTGGCAACGAGATGGCGGAGGTGAGGCGTTGCTTTCGCGAGACATCGGGCAGCGTCCAGATCGGCCTTGTCCGGCAGCCCGTGACGTCCGGCGACGAGGCTGAGAATGCCGACACGTTCCGGTAGGCTGGAAGCTACTTCTTCCAGTCGTGGCAGGAGTGAATCCGAAGATTCGGCGTCGGGTAGCCAGAGGACGATGGCGGTGACGGCATGGCGACGGAAAATGTCCTCCGTCACCGTTGTGCTCGCGAGATCGACGGTCCGGAAGGTTGGAAATACCCGTAGTGGCGGTTCCGTCTCCCGGCCACAGCCGGCGATCAGGGACAGCAACAGCAACGCCAGGGCACCGAGGAACAGCCGGTATATTATGCGCACGGTGCGCCTTTGCATGCGGCCATCTCCTTTCGTTTCCGTTGAAGCGTGTAGGTGCGCGCGAAGCACCGGGAAAGCGCTGCGGCTACGCTACTTCATGATAGCACAAAACGCCCGGCGACGAAACTGTCGCTGCATTTTGGGGGAATGTCGCCAGGGTAGGTTTCTCATGGCTTGGGAGCGGTTCATGTCATTTCACTCCCAAAATGACGTCGTTCGCGCCGAATCCCTTGCGATGGCTGGAGTGACCGTTTATAATGGGAACAGAGAGGAAGTTTCAGGATTTCAAGGAGGAGGGACAGCGTATGGACGCGATGCAGGGCATGGGCGGGCGTTTGGCGGTCTATTCCGGGACGTTGCCGCGGCCGGTGAAGAGGAACGAGAGAACGGAGGGATGGGATCCGTCGGAAAAGGTGACGGAGAGAACCAGGGCGGCAGAGGAGAGGACGGATTTCACGAATCTGCGGGAATTGACGGACTATCTGCGGGAGAACTACGCCACGGTGAAGAGCGGCGTAACAGTGATTTCCCAACGATTCCTGCGGGATTGCCTGACCGACGGGGAAAAGCGGCGGAGCCTCTTCGGGAATCTGGAAGCGGCGGAGCAGATGGCGCAGGAAGCGCCGGAACGGTTGCCGGGCTTTCAGTCGATGAAGGTCACGATTGACGACGAAGGCAACATGATGACGGAGACCATGAGCCGTCGGGTGGGCTTCAATGGGGAGAAGATGGCCCGGCGCATTCGGGCAGCCCGCAGCAAGAACGATATGACGGCCATCATGGCGATGTTGCAGAACGACTTGTCCGTCTGCCAGGATGGATTGCGGGACGGGGCTTGCGATGAGGCCGAGGTCGCCAAGGTCAAGGCCATGATACAGGAGGCGGAGCGGCGCATGGCGGAGCTTTCCGGCGTGCCGGAGGAATCCCGAGAACGGGCGGTCTTTGTTGATGTTATCATCTGACCCGTAATAGCAGGGAGGAAGCATTGTGGGCATGGAAGTGCAAAATACGACAGCGCAAATGATGAAAACACCGTCGGGAGGGATTGGGAGCGGCGTGAAGCATACTTCGGCAGAAGTAAGCGCCAAAAGCTATGCCAACGCGGCGGACTACGCGAAGGAACTGGCCAAACGCTTCGATTATTTCGGGCGGCAGACAAAGATTGACGGCGTGCCGACGACGGTATCGGTCTCGCCGGCGTTTCTGGAAAAGTGTCGAAAGGATCCGGAGAAGCAGCGGTATCTTGAAAGCAATCTCGCGGCTATGAAGCAAGGCGTCGAGTATTGTAGCCGAAGGACGCGGCTTCTGCCGGGAAATCCGGTGATGACGCACGCCAGCTACTCCGTTGATGCCAATGGCAATATTACCATGTGCGGTGGCTGCACCAACGACCCGGACGGCAAGATTGCCCGCGAGAACGCCGAAAAGCGGGTGAGAAAGCAGAAAGAGGAAGCGGCACGGTTGGTGAGACTCCGCGAGAAACGACAAGCTGAGCGCCGGGCGAAAGAGAAGGCCTGGAAAAAAGGGCGGGAGATGGAATACCGAACTACCGGACGGAACGTCACACAGCTTACAGATAGCCTGCTTCGGCAGATGAACGGGCTGGATGCCCGGGAGGACACAGCGAACCTTTTCGACGCGCTTGTATAAGCGCGCAGGGAGTCATTCATCGGGAAACAGGGAAATTTCAAGGAGGAGATTAAAATGCCGGTACGATTGGGTAACAGCTATGTCACGGAAGCAGCGCGGGATTACGCGCAGAACCAGACGTCGTCGGCGACGGACAGCGCCGGGCTGCTAAAAGAACTGGGGGAGAAATTCCCGGGGCTGAAAATCCAGGCGGGGACGGCGCCCTTTTCCGGGACGGGCATGAATAATGTGATGATTTCACCGAAGGTACTGCGGGAGATGACTCGCGACCCGGAGAAGCGGCAGGAGTACGAGGCACTGCTCTACGACGTGCAGTGGACTTCAGCGGGGCTGGGAAAGAATCTGCCGGACGGCCGGCGAGTTAAATCGCATGGTTTTATTATCACCAACGATGGCGGACTACGGAGCTGGAGCATTTCGGAGAGTACTGCGTCTAATTCGCGGAAGAACCGGAGCCTTTTCACCGTGGCAAAGGCAGGCACTAAAAAAACGCCGTCGGGGAAAGCGGCGAAAAAAAGCGTGGCAAAACGGGCGGCTTTGTCACCTAACAATGCCAAAGCGACGCCCGCGTTCCGGCTGACGCTCAGCGAGCAGGCGGAACGTGCGGCCCGGTGGAAATGAAGCCAATCCAAAGGATAAACCCGGCGAATGCCGGGCTGACAGGGAAGGAGCGATACATATGGCAACGGTTTGGGCAATGGCCCGCATGAATTACATGATGATGAATCTCACTCAGAGCGCCGGGTTTTCGCGCTACGCCTCCTCGCGGGGCACCAGTACTTCTCCGGATTCGCCGTATTCCGGCTATAGCGGCCTCAACACGGGGCTTGCCCGGGAGTACGCCGCGACCTCGAAGGCCTTTGATACGGAGTTTACTTCCACGATGAACGCCCTCAAGGCCTCGTCGGACAAATTGAAGAAGCTGGACTTTGACGCCGTTGCCACGGCCCCGGCAAAAGAGACAGCGACGGAGGAGACGCCGGAGAGAAGTGAGGCAATGGAGGTAGCCGTCGCGGTGGTAGGGGAGTTTGCCAAAGACTACAATGCTGCCATTGACTTCTTCCAAAAGAACGCTCACGGCTCCAACCGCATGACCAATCTCGCCGGGCGTTTTGCCGATACCGCCTATCGCGCCCGTGCCTTCACGAAGATCGGGGTGAACGTGGACGCGGCGGGGAAACTCAAGGTGGATGAGGAAAGGCTCACGACTGCCATAAGGGAAGATCCCGGACAGGTAGAGAATCTGCTGGGAAAAGGCGGCCTCGCCGGCAAGGCGGACACCCATATTGCCACCGCTCAGGCGCAGCAGAGTCGGCTCTTTTCCTCCATCCTGTCCGCGGGCAGCCTTTCCTTCGGCGGCTATTCGTCACGCGGCGGCTTATCCGGTGCATCTTCCTTTTCCCAATGGGGCAATCTCCTGAACTATTACATTTGACAAGATAAGTATTTCTCAACCCAATTCAACGCAAAGAAACGCCCGGGACGAAGACGATTGTCGTCAACGATCCGGGCGTTTTTCGTATGTCATTTTGTCTGTGCCGGGTATTCGACATGGCGGATTTCTTTTAACCGGTTCTTTTCATCCACCATGACGACGGTGGGGTGATAGCCGCGGGCTTCGGTTTCGTCCATGAAGGCGTAGGCCATGATGATGACAACATCGCCGGGTTGGGCGCAACGGGCGGCAGCGCCGTTCAGACAGATGACGCCGCTGCCCCTGGGTCCGGGAATCACATAGGTCTCGAGCCGGGCGCCGTTGTTGTTGTCAACAACCTGCACCCGCTCGTTGGGCAGGATACCGGAGGCCTCCAACAGCGCATCGTCGATGGTGATGCTCCCCATGTAGTGGAGATTCGCCTCGGTGACGGTGGCGCAGTGAATTTTGGCTTTCAAAAGGTTCAGCAGCATGTTTCATCGCCTCCCAGGATGACGTTGTCGATGAGCCGCGTCTTCCCAATGCGGACCGCGATGGCCAGGAGGACCGGCTGGTCAGCGGTCTCGATGGGCTGGAGCGCGGGGAAACTGTAAATGTCAACGTAGTCGATGACCGCCATTGGCTCCTTGCTGATTTCGGCCTTGACCAGAGCACAAAGGGCAGCAACGCTCTTTTGCCCGGCTTGGAAGGCGGTTTTGCCTGACTGGAGGCTCCGGGAGAGCACCAGCGCCGCCTGTTTTTCCTCCGGGGAGAGGTAGCGATTGCGTGAGCTACGGGCGAGGCCCGATTCTTCCCGTACGATGGGAACCATGATGATCTCGGTGGGGATATTGAGGTCAGCAACAAAACGCTTTACCACCACGACCTGCTGGGCGTCCTTCTGGCCAAAGAAAGCCTTGTCTGCCCGGGAGAGGTTCATCAGCTTCGTCACCACGGTGGCGACTCCACGGAAATGGCCGGGACGCTGGGCGCCGCATAGCTTCTTCGTGATGTCGCCCTCGACATTCACATAGGTGCAGTAACCGACGGGATACATTTCCGCCGGTTCGGGATGGAACACGGCATCCACCGGCACTGTTTCCAGCTTTTGGCAGTCATCATCGAATTGGCGAGGATAGGCGTTGTAGTCTTCGTTGGGGCCGAATTGTGTCGGGTTTACGAAGACCGAGGCGACTACGATATCCGTCTGCTTCCTCGCTTCACGCATCAGCGTCAGATGGCCCTCATGGAGGGCGCCCATCGTCGGTACCAGACCGATTGTCTTGCCCTGGGCCTTGATTTCTTTCGTGTATGCCTGAAATTCCTTGACGGTGCGGAAAATCTTCATGGCGATTCGCTCTCCTTTTTGCGGAATGGCCTCTTTCGTGTCAGGCCGTCTTCGGTTCAATCCGGGCGGTGTCGTTGCCGCTGTCCTTGCTGTCCTTGCGGACGAAGTAGTTCGCCACGATGGAGCCGGAAATGTTGTGCCAGACACTGAATATCGCGCCCGGAATGGCGGCCGCCGGGCTGAAATAGATCACGGCCAGAGACGCCGCGAGACCGGAATTCTGCATCCCGACCTCGATGGCCAGCGCCCGGATTTTCGGCGGCGTCAGGTGGAACATCCGGCCGAAGATGTAGCCGCAGGCAAGGCCAAGGGCGTTGTGGCAGATGACGATGCCGGCAATCAGCAGACCGTGGGTCAGGAGTTTCGAGGAGGACAGCGCCACCACGCAACCCACCAGAAGGACGATGCAGACGACTGAAATCAGGGGCAGCACCGGCAGGCATTTCTTCACTGTATTGCCAAAGAAGTGGTTCATGAGCAAGCCCAGGATTACCGGAGCCAACACCATCTGGGCGATGGAAATCATCATAGACGTCAGAGAGATGTCAATCCAGGCGCCGGCCAGCAGCCAAGTGAGGCCCGGCGTCACGATGGGGGCGAGGAGCGTCGTGGTCATGGTCATGGCCACCGACAAGGCCAAATCGCCCTTTGCGAGATAGGTGATGACGTTGGAGGCGGTGCCGCCGGGGCAGGTTCCTACGAGAACGACGCCGATGGCCAGCTCCGGCGGCAGATGGAATGCCTTCACGAGGAGCCAGGCGGCTGCCGGCATGATGGTGAACTGAGCCAGCGCGCCGAGAAAGACCTCCCAGGGCCGTTTCGCCAACAGGCGGAAATCGTCGAATTTCAATGTCATGCCCATGCCGAACATCACGATGCCCAGCATCCAGGCGACCCACGGACCGACCCAGGTCAACGTCCAGGGCCAGATGACCGCCACTACTGATACCAGTACGACCAGCACGGCCATGTTGTCCACCATCAGGTTGCAGAACTTTTTCATTGATCGCGCCCTCCTTTTTTGCTTACGCAGAGAAAGAAATACGGGGGAGCATAAAAAACGCCCTCCGGCCGTGACCGGAAGGCGTAAAAGTACGCTTTCCTTCTGTCTCGGTCAGAACGATCCAAGCAGTTAAACGTATGAGGATATCGGGGCGTTTGGTGAGTACGGCTCCAAAGGATACCGTCTCTGCTCCGTGCAATAGGATAGCATAGGGACGGGGAAAAAGCAATGAAAAAAATGCGATTTAATGATTATTTAATCCAATGGACGCGCATTTCGTCATAGCGGTCTTCCCAATCCTTGCGCTTGGCCGGGTAGCCGAAGGGAACGATGGTGAAAGGATCAAGGGTATCTGGCATCGATACCGCCGCCCGGACCTTTGCCATGTTGGCGATGACGGGAGCGACGCCGATCATCACTGCGCCCAGTCCCAATGCTTCGATTTCCAGAAGGATGTTCTCCGTGGCAATCGCGAGGTCAATGTCCCGGAATTCGGGGGCGTTCAGTCCCGCCTTGCGTGCTGCCAGCACCAAGGCCTGGGGCGTATTCTTCACACACATACTGTAGGGTGTCGCCTCCGAGAGAGCAAGCAGCGTTTCATGGTTGGTGACGACATAGAACTCCCAGGGCTGCTGGTTCTTTGCCGAAGGGGCTGCCATCGCTGCCCGCAGGATTTTCTCGATTATCTCCGGCGCAACGGGCCGGTCCTCGAATTTCCGCACGCTGACACGGGAAAAGATGGCTTCCATGATGATTCCTCCTTTGGAAAGACGCGCTCAATAGATGGGATCGCTCTGCAGCACGAAGATGCTGTGTGCTTCCAGCTCACTGCGGACCCAATTGAAATGGTCGTTGATTTCGTCGTAAAACTGGTGACGAAAATCAACGTCGCTGAAGATGAAGGGAATGCTGTATTCCACGGATTCGTCGCCTTCGTCAAAGTCTTCGAAATCAAAGTGGTTTTCATGGATGCGGTCAATCCAGGCACAGTAACGGACCTGAATGTCATCGGACTGGATGCCCTTGAAGCAGTCCAGGAGGATTTCTCGCTGCCTGTCGGAGAGGCCAGTCACTTCTTCGCCGCTCACCGCCTGGAGAAGGCGGAAAATCTCTTCGGAAGCCTCCAGAAATTCGTCCCAGTTCTTGCGGCCGCTGGTGAAGCGTTCACCGCTTTTCCACCAGAGGTAGGGCATATCCGGACAATGCACGGCCGCAACATGGCCCAGTGGCATTATGTTATCGGGAATCTTTCCCACCAGGGCAGAGGTCACGGCATCCACGACTTTTTCGGCAAAGGAGCCTTGGGTTGTGAAGATGAGGTTTTGCACTTTGTTGAGGATGTTGTTGATGCCGGCAAACTCCTGATGGGCCCAGGTATCGGCAAGGACATGAAGGCCTACGCCCAGTCGGAAGGGGAAATTCGTGTCGTCCAGCGAGGTATCGAGCAGGCGGTCTGTAAGTTTTTGGGAGAGTTCGCTGTGCTTCTTGCAAACGAGCCGGTCCTCCTCGGTCTCGCCTTCCAGTCCCGGCAGGAAGTGGAACGGGATCCAGATCTCGCAGTTACCTTTGCCGGTCACGTTGCCCCAGATGTTCTGGCAGGAATAGCGCACGTGCACGCCAGCGGCGATGTTCTTTTTTTCCTCTTCGTCGGAAAATGGCGTGGTGTCGAAATTGTCATCGACGAGCTGGGAACTGGTGGCGATGAGATGGGCGTTTTCGCTTCCGAATTTGGCCCAACGCGACAAGACGTAAATCGTCCCGAAATGATAATCAAGATCCATAACTACACCTCATATCCGGCCGGGAAGTCCCGGTTGCTTGACGTTTTTTCTCTGGTGGCGATAGGGTTCTGCTTCTTCTTTTCATTATAGCACATTCCTCCGTTGGGAAAAAACTGTCCCGGGAAAAAATGTCGGGGGAAGTGCAGGCGTTTCGTTCTTGTCATCATCGTGACCCCCGCGTCACAGATTTTTGAAGACCTCGGAATTGGCGGACAGTTCCGCCAGGACGCCGCGGTACTCTTCTCGTTTTTCCCGGGCCCGGGCAAGCCGTTTCTCTACCCGGCCGATGTCCGGGCCGGTATCCCGCTCCGTCAAGTGTTCGACCGATTGCAGCAGCTTTAGTTTCTTCTCCATGGCAGTGATAACAAGCTCTTCCTGTTTGATCTTGAGCGTCGATTTTTGGAATAGCGCCTCGTAGTTGGAAAGTTGTTTCATCTGGAACTGTTGATCCACGGCGGCCATCTGGGCACTGAGACGGGCGGCGCTGTTGGCGAGGGCCTGCTCAACGGCACAGAGCTGGCGGCTGAGACGCTGGCGCTCCTTTTTCTGCTGGGGATTGTCAGCGCTGTTAACGGGCGTTTTCTCGATTGCCAGCGCGGCGGAGTTTTCTTCGTCCTGATCCTTGGAGATGGTCGATTCGTCCACGACCAGGATGACGCCGTTACCGGAGGGATTTACCGCCGGGCCTTTTTCCTTCTCGGGGGTGGAAGCTGGCTCGGAAACCGCCGTGGCTTCAGGATTTTCCTCCTGGGATAACGTAACCCAGCAACCAGCCGCTGTCACGGAGACCAGAAGGACGGCGGCGCCAAAGAGCGCTGCCCGATGCATTGTCTGCTCCGCCAGGATGCCCAAGACGACACAGGCAATCACCAGGACGGTAACCAGGAAAATGATGCCGAACACGATTCCCATGAAAATCCCCCTATTTTTCCGGCCAAAATGCCTTTTCATGACCGTCGATTTCTGATATACTCGCGAGCAGGGAGAACTGCCGAATGGTAGGTTTACTCCCCGGCAGACGCGGGAATCCCTGGATCCCGCTGAGAACAAGCGCGGTGCTTCTTTTTTGCCGCGCGGCCGAAAGGAGACCCTGTCATGGCTGTCTTCGGAATCATCGCCGAATACAACCCGTTCCATAACGGTCATCGCCTTCAGTTGGCAATGCTCCGGGCGTTGGATCCAGAGGCCCGTTTTATTGCCGTCATGAGCGGCGGCTACACGCAGCGCGGCGAGGCGGCAATCCTCGATAAGTGGAAGCGGGCGCGTCGGGCGGTGGAGAATGGTCTCGACCTGGTGATTGAACTTCCCTTCGCCTTTGCCGGGCGCAGCGCCCAGTTTTTCACTACCGGCGGCGTCCGGCTGCTGGACCGGCTGGGTGTCGTCGATTCGCTGGCGTTTGGCAGTGAACTTGCAGACCTGGGTGCGTTGCAGGAGATGGCGGAGCGGAGTTTTTCGCCCATAGCGGCGGCAGAGCGGCGACGGATAATGCGGGCAGGTTGCTCCTACGCTGCGGCCCAGGCCGTCGCCATGGCCGGCGGGGAGGAGGAGAGGGCAGAAGCACTTCGGCAACCGAATACGATCTTGGCTGTTGAGTATCTGAGAGCACTCCGGCTCTATGCGTCGCATATCGTGCCGCTGGCGCTGCCCCGGGTGCAGGCGGCTCATCACGAGGCCGACATTCACGGAGAAATCGCCAGCGCTGCTGCCATCCGGCAGGAACTGTACCAGAGCCGGCCGGATTGGGGAAAAATTGGGGCTGCGGTTCCCGCCGGAACGCTGGCAGACCTGCGCCAACAAAAAAAAGCCGGCCTGCCGGACATGGAGCAACTATCCCGGACGGTTCTGGTTCTTTTACTTCCGGGTAGCGCAGCTTCGCTGCGGGAAATCTACGGGATGAGCGAGGGGCTGGAGCACCGGTTTCTCGCCGCCGCCGAGCGCAGCGATTCGCTCCAAAAGCTTATGGAGGCTGTCCGATGCAAGCGGTATCCGGCGTCCCGTATCCGCCGCACGGTTCTCTGTCTCCTTTTGGACCTTTCCCGCGACGTTATGCGACGTTTTGATGAAGCCGGGCCGCTTTACGCCCGCGTCCTGGCCTTCAATGACCGGGGCCGGGGGCTGCTGAGGGAAATCCGGGCGAAAGGGGAGATCCCTCTCGTTACCCGGCTGCGGGATTGCCTTGAGGCCCGTCAGCTTCGAGAAGGGACGCTTTCCCTGGCGCAGGAAATGCTGGCCCTTGATATTCGTGCCACCGGCCTCTGGTCGCTCACGTTGCCATCCCCGGCAAGACGAACCCTGGATTACATAATCTCGCCGGTCTATGTGCCCGGTGGCGACGATTAGTCGCTTTGATATTCCAAAGCGTATAATTTATTGATTTTAGGATACGAAAGGAAGTTCATTTTCACCCATTACAAGCGTAAGTGCCGGCGGGAGATGAACTTCCTTCTTGCCTTTTCAGCGCTGTCATCAAGCAGATTGAGAACTGCTAGAGGGCAAAGAACTGGAAGAACAGCCAGGCCAGAACGCCAATGACCACCAGCACCAGGACTGCCGGCAGGGCAATAAAGAAGAGGAACGCCAGGACGGCAATTAAACTCACCATGAGGATTGCCTTTGATTGCCAGGAACTTGTCCCCGGCGCGGCGGTGTACCGTACCCGGCGCCAGGTACCGCTGCGTTCAAAGCGAACGTCGCTTTCTTCCTCCGGTTCTCCCTCTTCAATGGTCACGCCCTGATAGCCCAGCCGTTCTTCCCGGCTCATGACGCGCACCTTTTCCGTCGCATCGCAGACCGGGCAACGCCCGTCGTCGGAAAGCTCCGATCCGCATCTTTCGCAAACCATATCGCAATCCTCCTGTAGCTGTTCGTTGTTACGTTGGAAACAGGGTATCAACCGATTGTGGAAAGCATCTGTAATCGGTGGCGGCATCGCCTAAGAGAGGATGAAGAGTCAATCCATCTCGGCTCGGGCCGTCGCCAGTGCCTCGGCGATGACTTTGTCCATATCATAGTACCGATAGGCGCCGAGACGGCCGCCAAACAGCACGTCGGATTCGGTTCGGGCGAGGTCAGCGTATTTCTCGTAAAGTGTCTGGTTCCTGGCGTCGTTGACCGGGTAGTAAGCCTCGTTGCCGCGCTTCCAGGCGTCCGGGTACTCGCGGGTAATCCAGGTGACAGGGGCGTCGAGCAGTTCCGGCGCGTGGACGGCGAAATGCTTATGCTCGATGATGCGGGTGTAAGGGGTTTCGCGATCGGTGAAATTCATGACGGCGACGCCCTGATGGTTCTTTTCCTCCAGTCGTTCCGTCTCAAAGCGGAGTCCCCGGTACTCAAGCTCGCCGAAACGGTAATCGAAGTATTCGTCGATAGCACCTGTATAGACGATTTTTCTCGCTCGCGTTGCCAGCTCTGCCCGGTCTTTCAGAAAATCGGTCCCGAGGCGCACCTCGGTTCCGTCCAACAGTTTCTCAATCAAGCGGTTGTAACCCTCTTCCGGGATTCCCTGCCAACGGTCGCTGAAGTAGTTGTTGTCGTAGGTATAGCGTACCGGCAGACGGCGGATGATAAAGGCGGGCAACTCGGTGCAGGAACGGCCCCATTGCTTTTCCGTGTAACCTTTGATGAGTTTCTCGTAGATGTCCGTACCGACAAGGGAAATGGCCTGTTCTTCGAGGTTTTGGGGCTCATTGGTAATTGCCTGACGCTGACTGCCAATCCTTGCCGCTGCTTCCGTCGGCGTAACCACTCCCCATATCTGGTGGAAAGTGTTCATGTTGAAAGGAAGATTGTAAAGCTCGCCGCGGTAGTTCGCAACCGGGCTGTTGATGAAATGGTTGAAGGACGCGAAGCGGTTCACATAGTGCCAGACCTCCGGCATGCTCGTGTGGAAGATATGGGCGCCGTAAGAATGGATGGAGATCGCGTCACGTTCCTCGCAGGCAATATTGCCGCCGGGACGGGAACGCCGCTCGACCACCAGGCAGCGCCGCCCTCTGGCGTTCGCTTCCTGGGCAAAGACCGCGCCGTAAAGTCCGGCGCCAACAATCAGATAATCATAGTCTGCCACTTTATTCACACTCCTGTTTGCAGAAGCAGAATGGCCGACCCGGCGGGCCGGTTTCTCATTCGCCTTTTCGCCCGTGGTAGAGGCACCAAGGCTCTTCTGCCATGTAATCACCCTCGTGATAGAACGCTGCCCGGGCCCGGCAGCCACCGCAAATTCCCTTGAAATCGCAAGTTCCGCAGCCGCCTTTGTAATTCAGGGAACGAAGCTGCCGGAAGACCTCGCTGGTCTGCCAAATCACGTCGAATGGCTTCTCCCGCACGTCGCCCGCCTCGATATTGAGATAGGCGCAGGGCTGTACCTTGCCCCGGGGGCTGATGATGCAATAGGCCAGCCCCGCCAGGCATCCACGGCGGAAGCGTGTTTTCATCCCCATCAAAGAGGCGATACGGAGAAACTGTGGCGCACAAGTCGGCTTGAGTTCGATATCCACGGTCTGTTGTTTTCGCATAATGCGGGAAAGCGCCGCTTCGTAACCCTCGGCCCGGAGTGCCTCCTGCTCGAGGGTGGCCGCCCGGCCCGTTGGCACGAGAAAGAAGAAATGGTGCGCCGCTGCCCCTCTGGCCACAGCGAAATCCGTTATGGCCTCAAGCTCGCTCTCATTCCAGTCCATGACGGTCGTATGGATCTGGAAGGGGAGGCCTGCGGCGCGGCAATTCTCCATGCCGCGTACGGCCCCTTCCCAGGCGCCGGCCTCGCCTCGAAGACGGTCGTGCTTGGCCGCGTCGAGGGAATCGAGGGAGATGCCCATGCCCATCGCGCCGGCGTCTTTTAAAGCCGACGCCAGCGACGACGTGATCAAGGTGCCGTTCGTGCCGAAGACCGGGCGAAGGCCCCGGGCAGTCGCGTACCGCACCAGATGGAGAATATCCGGACGC
>JAEEGL011958359.1_pt1 | contig 43228 bp, 39 predicted proteins | sample 9134231 | NCBI WGS metagenome assembly JAEEGL01 (sample SAMN16246548, study PRJNA631951) | gut metagenome | biome: gut microbiome; feature: rumen; material: fiber-attached | host: Bos | place: Iran: Karaj | collected 2018-10
ATGAATAAAAACCTTAATTTTCCGTATTTTTTTAGTTGCCATAAAGCCAATATTTATATACAATATTTATATATTCTAACAAAACCATTGTGGTGGGGGAAATAATGAACAAAGCAGAATTAGTAGACGCAATTGCAAATGATACTGGATTGTCAAAAAAAGACTCAGAAGCAGCTTTAAAATCTATTATCGAAAACATTTCAACTGAACTTTCAAAAGGCAACGAAGTATCTCTTATCGGATTCGGAACTTTTGGTGTAGGCAAAAGAGCTGCACGCACAGGACGCAATCCAAAAACTGGAGAAACAATCAAGATTGCTGCAAGCAAAACTCCAAAATTTAAGGCTGGAAAAGCTCTTAAAGACAAAATCAACAAGAAATAAGTTTTATTTCTGTTAAGACAAGCCCTGCATTTTACTGCAGGGCTTTTTTTTGCCCTGAAAAGCCAACAAAAACTTGCACCATGACGAATTTGGGTCTATAATTAGCGTGTACGCACACGCTAAAAATGCGTATTTTTGCCATGACTATAACAGAGATTGCTGAACTGGCAGGCGTTTCTATAGGAACCGTAGACCGCGTAATTCATAAGCGTGGAAGGGTTTCTGCAAAGACGGTTGCCAAAGTAGAAAAGATTATAAAATCCTCAGGGTTTACGCCAAATCCTATCGCACGCCAGCTTGCATTAAAAAAAGATTTTGTCGTAGGAATTTTACTGCCGCTTAAAACTGATGACGCCGGCTACTGGGAACTTATCTTTGATGGAATTGAAAAAGCATGCGAAGAGTTAAAACCCTTTTCTATCAAACTTGCCGTAAAAAATTTTGACAGAAAAAAAAACGGTGACTTTACTGCAAAAGCAGAAGCACTTTCGAAAATAAAAATTGATGCACTAATTACAGCTCCTGTCATTGCAGAAGAAGCATCAAAAGCTCTTAAGTTTTTTTCTGATATTCCATATGTGTTTGTTGACTCTTCTCTCCCGGAAGGAAAGCAGCTTACAACGGTTGCACAGAATCCTTATGCAAGCGGTGTATGTGCTGCACGACTTATGAAGCTTATTGTTCCTGATGCAGAGAAAATCGTTTGCGTGCAGATGTATCCTGATTCATACAACTTAAAGGAAAGGGCGCGCGGCTTTACAGAATTTTTTAAAGAGAAAAATGTTATTAACGTCGCAGGAAACTGTAATACAAAAAACGAAACAGATTCTTTTATAAAATCAATAATTGCTAAAAAGCCTGACGGTATTTTTGTTTCGAACAACGCAAGCTTTAGTTTTGTTGAATACTGCCGCGCGCACAACATCAAAAAAAAATTTGCTCTAATCGGTTACGATTTAATGAAGCAGAATAAAAAATTTCTAGCAGAAGATTTTATAGACTGTATCATTTCGCAGCAGCCGGAACAGCAGGGTTATGAAGCTGTCAAAGCAATTTACAGACACAGCCTGATAAATGAAAAGGTTAATAAGACAATGAAAATTCCAATCACAATATATTTTAAGGAGAATATCTAATATGGAAAAAAATCAGATCAGAGATTTTATCGAAAACGGTTCTGCAGTGCTGGGGCTTGAATTTGGTTCAACTAGAATTAAGGCTGTTCTCATCGACAGTGACAACATGCCGGTTGCTTCTGGAGCTTTTGACTGGGAAAATTCTTTGGACAATGGAATATGGACTTACTCGCTTGATGAAATTCATAACGGTCTTGCAACATGTTATGCTAACTTAAAAAAAGATGTCAAAGAAAAATACGGCGTCACGCTTAAAAAATTAAAAGCAATGGGAATAAGCGCAATGATGCACGGTTATCTTGCGTTTGACAAAAATGATAATCTTCTTGTTCCGTTCAGAACATGGAGAAACACAATTACAGGTGAGGCTTCTAAAAAACTTTCTGATCTTTTTAATTATCCTGTTCCGGAACGCTGGAGTATTTCTCATCTTTATCAGGCAATGCTTAACAAAGAACCTCATGTTAAAGATGTTGCTTTCTTTACAACTCTTGCAGGCTATGTTCACTGGAAGCTTACAGGAAAAAAAGTTTTAGGTATCGGTGACGCTTCGGGAATGTTTCCTGTAGATATGAAGACAAAAAATTATGATGAATCGATGATTAAAAAATTTGATGAACTTGTAAAGCCTTATGGTTTTGGTTTTACTCTTAAAGATATTCTTCCTGAGGTTTTGACTGCAGGTACTGCTGCAGGAACTTTAACAAGTGATGGTGTAAAATTTCTTGATAAAGACGGCGATCTTGAAAGCGGTTTTACCTTTGCTCCGCCAGAAGGAGATGCAGGAACTGGTATGGTTGCTACAAACTCTGTTCGTCCGAGAACGGGAAATGTTTCTGCAGGAACTTCTGTTTTTGCGATGGTTGTTCTTGAAAAAAATCTTTCTAAGGCATACAACGGAAAAATCGATCTTGTAACAACACCTTCTGGCGAGCTTACTGCGATGGCTCACGCAAATAACTGTACCGGAGAATATGACAAGTGGATTAAGCTCTTTGGAGAAGCAATTAAAGAATGCGGCTTTGAAATTGATAAGCCTAAGCTTTATGACAGCCTTCTTGGCGCTGCTCTTAAAGGAGACAAGGACTGCGGCGGTTGTATTCCATATAATTATATTTCGGGTGAATCAATGACTGAACTTTCTGAAGGCCGTCCTCTCTTTGTTCGTACTCAGAAAAATAATTTTACTCTCGCAAACTTTATGCGCTCGCAGCTGTTTACTTCGCTCGGTGCCTTGAGAACCGGAATGGATATTCTGTTTAACAATGAGAATGTAAAGATTGATCGTCTTACAGGCCACGGAGGATTCTTTAAGGCCCAGGAAGCAGGTCTTACTGCAATGGCTTCTGCAATGCACACTCCTGTTTCTGTAATGGAGACTGCCGGTGAAGGCGGTCCATGGGGAATGGCGCTCCTTGCTTCTTATGTAGTAAATAATGATAAAAAATCGCTTCCTGACTGGCTTGACCAGGTAGTATTTGCAAATTCTTCTACAAAAACTTTCGAAGCTTCAAAAGAAGATATCGAAGGATTTAATGTATTCTTCGAAAACTATACAAAGGGCCTTGCCGTAGAAAAAGCTGCAATAGAAAATGTTCAATAAAAAATTTGCAGATTAAGTGATTTTAGAAGATAATATAAGAGGTTTTAGAATGAGTTCAATTTATCAGACACTAAAAGAAGAAGCTTTTGAAGCAAACATGCAGATCCCAAAACGGGGACTTGCAATCTATACATGGGGAAACGTTTCTGCTTTTGACAAAGCAAAAGGCGTTTTCGCAATCAAGCCTTCGGGAGTTCCGTATGATACGATGAAGGTAGATGATATCGTTGTCGTTGATCTTGAGTTAAATAAAGTTGAAGGAAATTTAAACCCTTCTTCTGATACACCGACTCATGCAGAGCTTTATAAAAAATTTGAGGGCATCGGCGGAATTACTCATACACATTCCCCTTATGCAACTTCATGGGCTCAGGCTTGTAAAGGCATTCCTCTTTTAGGAACAACTCATGCAGATCACAGCGCAAATGCTGTTGTATGCACACCAATGATAAAAAAAGATGCAGTTGAACGCGCTTACGAAAAAGAAACCGGTATCTTAATTGCAGATACTTTTCTTAATCCAGAAAAAGTTGGTGCATTAAACTATGACGGAACACCTTTAAAAAAACTTGTTCCGATTGAAAATCCGATGGTTCTTGTCGCAGGACACGGACCATTTACCTGGGGAACAAATGCAGATAAGTCTGTATATAACGCTGCCGTTCTTGAAGAAATTGCAAAAATGGCATGGGTTACTATGACTGTAAATCCTGCATGGAAACCTTTGCCTGATTATGTTGTAGATAAACATTATCAGAGAAAGCATGGAAAAAATGCTTATTACGGACAGAGATGAAAAAATTTTTAGTTTTATTTACAGGAATTTTTATTGCAGTGTTTTGTCTTGCAGTTACAGGCTGTAAGGCAAAATCAGAAAATAAAACTCAATCCTCTGAAAAGCCAGAAAAAAATATCATCGTTGGTTTTTCGCAGATTGGTGCCGAAAGTGAGTGGCGCACATGTAACACAGAAAACATGATGCAGGCTGCAAACGAAGCAGGCATTCAGTTGATTTATTCCAACGCGGAACAAAAGCAGGAAAACCAGATTAAGGCAATACGCTCGTTTATTGTTTATCAGGTTGATGTAATCGTGTTCTGCCCTATCGTTCAGGATGGGTGGGATAATGTTCTGCAGGAAGCAAAGGATGCAAATATTCCTGTCATTGTCGTTGACAGAAAAATCAGAACTAAGGACAATTCGCTTTATGCAGGTTATATAGGAACCGACAGTCTTGAAGAAGGAAGAAACGCCGGACGTTTTCTGCTTAAAAAATATAAGAATGCATCGGGTCCGATTAACATCATGGAACTTTACGGAACAATAGGCTCTTCTGTTTCTGAAGGCCGTAATCAGGGCTTTCATGAAATCATAGACAAGGACCCGAGGTTTTCTGTTGTATACACAGAGTCGGGAGACTTTCTTCGTTCACGCGGAAAAGAAATTGCAGAGAACATCTGTTCTGAATCTCCTGCAGGAACTTTAAAAGTAAACGGCAAAACGATTCATGCAATTTATTCTCACAATGACCAGATGACCCTTGGCTTTCTCGAAATTCTTGACAACTACAAGATAAAATGCGGCAAAGACATTACAATGATTACAATTGATGCAGAACAATCTGCCATCGATGAACTTTGCAGGGGAAAGATAAATTGTGTAATTGAATGTAATCCAAAGATGGGCACACAAGTTATGGAGTTTGTAAAATCACTTGTAGCAAATAAACCGATTCCTGCAGTAACATATGTTCCTGAAACTGTTTTTACTGAATACGATGCTCTTGATCAGATTGCACCACGAGGGTACTAACTTTGATGAAAAAAACTGCAAAAGCAAAAACTAAAAGCATCAAAAAAACTTTGTGGTTTTCTTATTTTCTTATTCTCATACTCATGATAATTCCTGCTATCGGTTCAATTTCGATAACACAATATCATACAAATCAATATAACCAGATTATTAAAAACGTAAGTCGTGCAAACAAAATAAATCAGATTATAAAGCAGGACGTTTCTAACGAAATCTGGGAAATTGTTGCGGGTAAAAAAACTTTTGCAGAAGGACGCCAATACGAAATCCTTTCTGAAATTGAAACTGGTATTTCAGAAATGCTTGAGACGACTTTGCTCAAAGATAACCGTCAGAAGCTCGAAGTTGCAAACCGTGCAGAAAAAACTTTAAAAAAATACATTGATTTGCTTGGTGAACAGATTAAAAATAACAATCCTGTTTCGCAGCGAGAAGAAACTCTCGAAGAAGTACGCGGCTGTGCATCGCTGATGAATGATATTTTTCAGGACTTTATTGTTGCAGAAATCCAGACACTATCAGAAACAAATGACAGTATAAGACAGTCATCAATTTTACTTTCTATTGTTCAGGTTGTAATAGTAATTTTTGTAATCTTCCTTGCATTCTTTTCTATGTATTCGGTTTCTGAAAGCATCAGACAGCCGATTCACAGTATGGAAATTCTTTCTACAAAAATTGCGAGCGGTGATCTTGCAGCACGTGTTGAACGCCCTAATGTTGAAGAGCTTGATAACCTGTCCGGCAACTTGAATACAATGGCAGGAAAAATAAATGAATTAATCGAAGAAAATATCCGTGAGCAGAAAAATCTTCAGAAAGAGGAAATGAAAACTCTGCAGGCACAGATTACGCCGCACTTTTTATACAACACATTTGATACAATTATCTGGCTTGCAGAATCTGGCCAGACTGAACAGGTTGTAGAAATTACAAAGGCTTTCTCAAACTTCTTTAGGATTTCTTTGAGTAAGGGACATGACTGGATTCCGATTGAACAGGAATTTGAACATGTAAAAAGTTATCTTACAGTCCAGAAAATACGTTACAGAGACATTCTCGATTACTCGATTGATTTTGACGAACGCCTTACTGGAACGATGGTATTAAAACTAATTCTCCAGCCGCTTGTAGAAAATGCAATTTACCACGGAATCAAAAACAAAAGGGGACGTGGAAGCCTTAAGGTTTCTGCCCTTCTGGATCATGAAAACAATATAGTATTTTCTGTAGAAGACAACGGAAAAGGCTTTACGCAGGAACGCCTCGAGCAGGTAAAACGTGAATTAAAATCCGAGGGATCTTCAGAAGACCTGCAGCATATTTATGGTCTTTATAATGTTAACAAAAGATTAAATCTGTATTACGATAAACCTGTAAATCTTGAAATTGAAAGTGTTTTAGACAAAGGAACAATCGTTTCTTTTAAAATTCCGTGGAGCAGGTAAATGTACAGTGTCTTTATTGTAGACGATGAACCGATTGTACTTGAGGGCATCCGAACGACAATCGACTGGGAAAATTCTAACTTTTCTTTTGCTGGCGAAGCTTCTGATGGAGAAATCGCCCTTTCGATGATTCAGGAAATTAAGCCGGACATTTTAATTACAGACATAAAAATGCCTTTTATGGACGGGCTTGCCCTTTCTGCTGCAATTAAAAAAATTCAGCCATGGATAAAAATAATAATTCTTTCTGGTCATGATGAATTTGATTATGCAAAGAAAGCAATTTCGATTGGAATCGAAGATTATCTTTTAAAACCCTTTACATCTAAAGAAATTATTTTAAGTCTACAAAAGGCAGCCGAACGGATAGACCGCGAAAGAAATCAACTTTCTGACATAAACAGAATGAAAGAAGAATTAAAATCGTCAGAAAAAATAGTTCAGCGTGATTTTTTAAGCGCAGTTGTTCATGGCGAAATCGATGTGGCATCTGTAATGCAGAAAAGTGCTGAGTACAAGATTGATTTATTTTCACGATATTACAAAGTTCTCATAAGTAAAATTGAAAGTTCGACACAAAATCAGCAGAACCAGCAGATGGCGTGCTCGCTTGTTAATTCTTATTCATCATCGTGGGAACAGACAAACTGTTTTTTTGAACATAACAATCGGCTTATCTGCATCTGCAAGGGCAGCAATCAAAATGAACTTGAAGACAACACATATCATATCGCAGAAACAATTGAACATATCGTAACACAGAACGACGACTGTAATGTAATTACGACAATCGGAAAAACTGTTGAACATCTTTCTTCGCTCCCAGAAAGTTATGAAGATGCAAAACAGATTATCGAAATGAGTAACCCTGATATTCATACGAGAATCATAAGCAGTGACGACATTAAAACCGAAGGTTCAAATCTTTTATTCTTAAAAGAAAATGATCCGATGGTAGAACGACTTAAATATGCTTCGAAAAATGACATATCAATCATCATCGAGGAATCAATGAAGCTTATAAACAATAATCCGGGACAGTTCCAGTTTGTTGCTTCGTATCTGCTTGGCGATTTGATTTTTGCAGTTTCGAAATTGATTGAAAACCTTGGAGGAAATATCCAGAACGTAAAACCTGAGATTTTGACAAGAAGCTATATCGATTCTGCAATCCAGAACAGCGAAACATTTTCTGAAACTTTAAAATCGATTTTAACTTTTTCTCTTGAATACCGCGACTCAAAGATTACGGGGAAATATCAGGATGTAATTTTAAAAGCCAAAAAATATATAGACGAGCATTATGCAGACCAGAATACAACTCTTACGACCGTTGCAGATGTTGTCTGTCTTTCTCCAAATCACTTTAGTACGATTTTCTCTCAGGAATGTAAAACAACATTCATCGAATATCTTACTGACGTCCGCATCGAAAATGCAAAACGCCTTTTAAAAGAAACAGACATGAAAGGTTATGACATCGCGTACGAATGCGGATTCAGTGACCCTCATTACTTTAGTTATATCTTTAAAAAGAATACAGGTCTTTCACCGCGCGAATACAAGGGAAATTTATAAGCACTTATTTTTATGCACGTGCTAAGAACGGGCGCGCACGAGGTACGGGCAGATCTATACGCGCAAAAAAATGCACTTTCTTTTCTGTGGCCTTTGAAAAGAAAGTGCACCCACCCTGGAGAACAAGTGTTTTAAGTTAGTTTCCGCTCATTTTCATGATACGGTTTTGATGCAGTCCTGCATCTTATTGGACGGCAGTTCCAAGTTTCTTTTTTCTAACAGAAAGAATTACACTCTGTAAAAGAATAAAGAAACAAAGCATAAGACCTGTTGTAATCTTCTGCCACCAAGGTTGTGTAAGCCCAGAAGCAATTACGATTATATTAATTGTCTTGAGAGACATGACACCAAAGAGTGTACCGATTAAACTTCCTACACCTCCTGTAAGAAGTGTTCCACCGATAATCGAAGAAGCGATTGCTTCCATCTCGGCTCCATCGGCATTAGATGCGTTTCCGGCTCCTGTATGAAGAAGGTAAACAAAGCCTGCAATTCCTGCCAGAACTCCGCAAATTACATAAGATAAAAATCTTGTACGCTGAACATTGATTCCAAGCATCAATGCACTTTCGCTGTTACCACCGATTGCGTAGAAGTTTCTACCCAGCCTGCTCCATTTTAAAACGGCCCAGAGGATTACGACAATTAAAATCGCAACAATCGCACCGATTTCAAAATAAGCATTGATGAACATTCCGGATCTTGTATACTGTCCGATACCCGGAATATTGATTGTAAACTCTTTTAACTTAAGAAAAAGCTCCGATGCCTTTGCCGTTACAGGATTAACACTTACAATAGTCGTCATACCTTTTGCAAAAAACATTCCTGCAAGAGTTACGATAAACGGCTGAATCTTAAGGTAAGAAATTAAAAATCCCTGTATAAGTCCAAACGCAAGTCCGATAGAAAGTGCAATGATAAGAGCACCAAAAACACTTCCACCTTTGTTTTCAAGATAACAGACGGTTACCATTGTAATCAAAGCAATCTGACCGCCGACAGAAATATCGATTCCACCAGAAATCATAACGATTGTAAGACCACATGCAATTATAATCAGATATGCGTTGTTATTTATGATATTAAAGAACTGCTGCGGATTTAAAAATCCTCCGCCCCAGATAACCATTCCGCCAATGTACATTACGATAAAAGTACAGATTGTAATCGTTAAAAGCAGAGTTGTATTAGAAACAGGCTGCTTAAAATATTTTCCAAAGAAATTCTTTACAGCATTTATAAAGTTCATATTATCTGCCTCCTGCTTTTACTGTACCAGAAGTAATCTTCTTAAACATTTTTCCAACCCATTCTTTTACAACAGGAGATCCTGCAACTACAATTATGATGATTACAATTGCTTTGTAAGCCTTGATATCTGTCGAAGAAACTTTCATCGCATAAAGCGTGATCGTTAAAGCCTGAATTATGTAAGCACCGATTACTGTTCCAGAAAGTTTAAACTTACCGCCGCCAAGAGAGTTTCCTCCGATTGCTACTGCAAGAATCGCATCCATTTCGTAATCAAGAAGAATCTTTTCGTGATTTATCAAACCGATGCGGCAGACATTCATAGAACCTGCAAGGGCTACACAAACTCCAAGGATTACAAAAACAAGAAGCTTCATAAAAATAGGATCGATACCGTTCTGCTTTGCGGCTCTTTCGTTAATTCCGACTGACTGAATAAAAAGACTTAACGTTGTCTTATTTAAAAGAACAACAATAAGAATTAAAAACAGAATTACAATCAGAATCGGACTTGGAACAGGACAGCCCGGAATAAATCCACCAAGATATCCAAGAAGATTGCTTTCTACATTTGGAGTTGCTCCTCCGTTAATCCAGTAAGCAATCGGACGACCTGCCGTAAACAAAATCAAAGATGCAATCATCGGCTGAATGTTAAATCTTGCAATCAAAACGCCGGTAAACAGACAGAAAACAATTGCTACACAGCATGCAATGATTACACCCAAAAAGATTGTAGGAACTGTAATCGAACCTGCAGCCCTTAATGTTTTAACAAAGACACTTCCTGCAATTGCAGCACATGCTCCGACAGAAATATCCTGTCCTTTTGTTGCAGAAGTTACCAGTGTCATACCAATAGAAAGAATTACAAGTTCTGATGCACCGTTTAAGATACTGATTAAGTTTCCTGCAAGAACCTTGTTTCCAACGTTGTTTACTTTGATTCCGACAGAAAAGAAACTCGGATCACGAATCAAGTTAAATATAACAAGAATAAAAAGTGCAATCACCGGAATAATCAATTGCGATGAAGTAAACTTTTTAAATTGTTCAGAAAAATTAAATTTGCCTTTCATTTATTAATTACCTCCCGCAATAGTTTTCATGATATTATCCTGACTAAGCTGTTCATCACGAAGTTCGCCGACAATGTTGCGGTCTTTCATAACGACAAGTCTTGTGCAGACATTGAGCATTTCCTGAATTTCTGAAGAAATAAAAGTAATTCCTACACCTTCTTTCGAAAGCTTTAAAACCTGCTTTTGAATTTCGGTTTTTGTTCCTACGTCAATTCCGCGTGTAGGCTCATCAAGAATAAGATACTGAGGATGAGTTAAAAGCCAGCGTGCAAGAATAACTTTCTGCTGGTTTCCACCCGAAAGAGATTTAATAGGAGTTTCCTGACTTGCAGTTTTAATCTGAAGAAGCTTGATGTATTCATCAGCAATTTTTTCTGCTTCTGCTTTTTTAAACGGACTCCAGAAACCTTTTAAAACCTGCTGTGCAAGAATAATATTATCGCGAACAGAAAGATCCTGAATTATTCCATCACCCTTACGGTCTTCTGGAAGATAACCGATTCCGTTTTCCATTGCATCTTTTGGTTTTGTAATTTTAACATCCTTGCCGTTCATTTTTACTGTTCCGCCTGTAACACGGTCTGCAGCAAAAATTGCACGCACACTTTCGCTACGGCCAGAACCCAAAAGTCCCGTAAATCCGTTTACTTCGCCCTTACGAACTTTAAATGCGAAAGGTTTAACACCTTCTGCACTCGAAAGATCGCTGGCTTCGTAAATTGTTTCTGATGCTTCGTTAAACTTTCCTTTTTCATCTTTTAATTTAGAAATATCATCAAGTGCTTTTCCGAGCATTGCAGAAATAAGTTCAACCTGAGGCATATCCTTAATAAGATATTCACCGACAAGCTCGCCGTTTCTTAAAACTGTAATCTTGTCACAAACTTCGTAAACCTGATCAAGGAAGTGTGTAATAAAAATAATTCCTACGCCATTTGCTTTTAAATCGCGCATTAATTTAAACAAAAGTCCAACTTCTCTTTCATCAAGAGAAGATGTCGGCTCATCGAGAATGAGAACCTTACATTCCATATCAACAGCACGTGCAATTGCAACCATCTGCTGCACGGCAAGTGAACATGTTCCAAGTTGTTGAGATGCTTTTGCAGGAATGTTAAGCTGCTGCAAAAGTGCATCTGCTTTCTTTTCCCATTCTTTCCAGTTTATAAATTTATAGTTTCCCCGTCCAATAAACATATTTTCTGCAACAGTTAAATTTGGACAAAGTGTAATTTCCTGATAAACAGTTGAGATGCCGAGATTCTGGGCATCCTGTGGTGACTTTATAGAAACCGGCCCTTCTTTTCCTTCTATAAAAATTTCACCCTGGTCTTTTTCATAAACGCCGGTAAGACATTTTACGAGAGTAGATTTTCCAGCTCCATTCTCTCCCATCAAAGCGTGGATCTCTCCTTTGCAGAGAGTAAAGTCTACATTCTGAAGTGCTTTTACACCGGGAAATTCTTTGTATATTCCCCGCATTGTCAAAACAACATTGTTTTCCATTTTACTTTCCCACTTTTCAAAAAAAAAGCGGTGCAATCGCGGACAAGATAGGAACCCTGCCCACGATATTTACACCGCGTCCGCTTACGATTAATTAGTCACCGAGACCGTATTTGTCGATATCAGCCTGTGTAAGAGCTTTAGCATCGAAACCTTTTTCTTCTGAAATTACTTTCTTTGAAGGAACGTTTCCTGTCTTAATCATCTGTTCGATTACAGCAGCCTGGAATGGTGAACACTGTCCATCGTAGTCCCAGTTTCCAGCGAGAAGTTCGCGGAGAGCCCACTTGTTACAGTCAAATCCCATTACTTTAACTTTTCCGTTAACACCGTGTGTAATACCAGCTTCATCAAGAGCAGCTACAGCACCTTTAGCCATACCGTCGTTTTCTGCATAGATTACGTTAAAATCTTCACCAGAGTTGATTACAGATTCAACGATTTTCTTTGCTTCTGCTTCGTCCCAGGTAGCTGTCTGCTGAACAACTTTCTTCATTGTTCCTGCAGCAAATTCCTTATCAAGAGCAGCTGTACGACCGATCTGAGCATCAGATCCCATTGCACCCTGAATATGAATTACTTTGTATTCAGGAAGGTTCAAAGACTTAAGCCATGCAACAGCTGTATTTCCCTGGTTAGCCATGTCAGAAACAACAGCAGCTTCATAGAGGCTTGGGTCTGTGTTAATCATACGGTCAAAAAGGAATACTTTGATTCCAGCTTTCTGTGCATTCTTAAGAACTGCATCCCATCCGTCTGTTGCAGCAGCAGAAAGAAGAATGTAATCTACACCTTCTGTAATGAACTGTGAAGCAGCATTGAGCTGTTCATCATTCTTAATGCTGTAGAAAGTCTTTACTTCATATCCTTTAGCAGCAGAGAATACTTCTTCCATGTCTTTTACGTTTGCTGCACGATATCCAGATTCTGAAGGTGGGTTATTAATGATACCAATCTTAATGGAATCGCTTTTCTTTCCTTTTCCACATCCAACAAATAAGCTTGCAGCCATCAAAACTGCAATAGCAGCAGAAACTAATTTTTTCATCTAACTTTTCCTCCTTTTAGATGTTACTCGTTATGGTACCATATTAAGGTCGAAAGTCAGATTTTTGAATGCAAATTTTTAGGTATTTGCGTATATATTTTTAAGATTTTTAAGGCTGAATTTACTAAAAGAAATTCAGCCTTATCTTAATCGAGAAAAAAGTTTAAATTTTTACGGTAAAATTTGTAAAATTTTACATCAGCTCTTCGAGGTTAAGCTCGCCGGCAACACACGGTACTGTGATTGACCAGTTTTCGAGAACCTGAGGATGAACTTCGCCGAATACTCCGACGCGTTTACCGTTTACAACGATTGCTGCCTGACGGCCAGGAATAAAGCGAGGGTCATCACATTCTTCTACTTTATACTCGTGATCAAGGAAGTACATGAGAGAAGAAACTTCGCTTGCTGCGTTGTTAAAGTTTGCATTGCTTGCAGCTGTCATAAATCCAAGGCTCTGGATTGTTTTTGTTCCGGTATTTTCTTTTTCGTCGAGGAAAGCAACTTTACCGATTTCGAAAATCTTATGAGGGAAGATTGCATTTGCACTTCCTGCTTCTGCTCTTAAAAGAGAAGCAATGATAGAAGGACGAACAAACTGATAGTTTTCGCTCATAGGATTTGCAACTTCGATGATTTTCGAGTCATCGATATTCATCCTTTCGATGTAATCTTTTTTACTTCCGAGGTAGTTAAATATCATTTCCTGATATCCAAGACCTACCATTACATTCTTTGCCTTGCGGCTGAACAATGTTAAAGGCATAAGACGACCGATTGTAAAGTCGTTTGGTTTTTCCGGATTAAAGTTATCAAGACCAACACCAATCATTACATCTTCAATTACATCAACTTCATGTAAGAAGTCATTGCGATAAGGTGCAGGCCATACAGTAAATTCAACATCACCAGAAACATCTTTTGCCTCAACTTTATTATCCATTCTCTTGAGCGCATCAAGAACCTGATCTTTTGTAAATTCACTTCCGAGAAGCTTGTTGATGTTTTTCAAAAGAGCTTTTGTCGGTTCCTGGAAATAGAACGGAGCGTAAATATCTTTTCCACGTCCTGTATCATATGGATGTTCAACTTTAATAGGAATAATTTCGTAACCACAGTCTGCAAAGTCACATGCAACAATATTTGCAGCAAGAATAAGGTTGTCGATATTATCACCTGTAAGTTCTACCATGAGATCTTTATCTCCAACCTGAACAGCACCAAGAGTTGCACTGTTGATAATCGGAGCCATAGACATTACTTCGCCAGAATCATCTGTCAAAAGCGGGAACATTTTTTTGTCTTCGAGAATCCAGCCAAAGTCTTTTCCTTTCGGATGATCTGTTAAAATCTGACGACATGTCATCGGTGTATCACATGCTAATGGAACGAATGAAGTTTTATCAGGATCAACTGCCTTGTAATGAACAGGCCACTTAATCTGATCTACGCGATAAAGTCCCATAGAAAGAGAACGGCGCTTACGACCAAAGTTCCATGCAAGTTTTTCCTGAGTCTGAATGATGTCAATCAACATCGGTTCGTCGATTGGTTTACCTGCAATCATGAATGCAACCATGTACGGACGAATGTCTTTGATGTTTGCATCAACTTTTACAACGCGATTCTGATTGTCTTTAAAGTTTCCTTCGCGTGATAAAAATTTATCGTAGTCACCGGATTTTTTTCCCGCATGTACACGAAGCTGGCGTGCAACACCGTTTGTTGACCAGAGGTCAGGGCGGTTTGTATCATTAAGTTCGATTTTAATTACACGCTGATCTTCTGCCTGTGACATATCAGGTTTTTCATCAAGTTCAGCTTTACCGCATGTTAATTTTTTTTCTAATGTATCGTAGTCATATTTCTGACCAACCATTTTGAAAAATAATTTTTCGTTAACTTCAATCTTTGGCATTTTATTCTTCCTTAGTTACATTTTTTGAAAATCAATGATGTATTTACACCACCGAATGCAAAGTTGTTTGACATTACGATGTCTGTGTTGATATCGCGTCCGTCTCCCATGATGTAATCAAGCTTACCGCATTCTGGATCGAGATTTTCTTTTGTAAGATTTAATGTAGGATGGAACCATCCGTCGTTCATCATATTAATTGTAACCCACGCTTCAAGACAGCCGCAGCATCCGAGTGTGTGTCCTGTGTAACTCTTTGTAGAAGAAATCGGAACAGCTCTGTGGAATACGCTTTCTGTTGCGTTTGTTTCTGCAACGTCACCGTGACCTGTAGAAGTTCCGTGTGCGTTTACATAACCGATCTGGTCAGGGCTTATTCCTGCATCATCAATTGCAAGCTGCAATGCTTTTGCCATTGTTTCCTGATTTGGAGTTGTGATGTGGTTTCCGTCCTGGTTTGTTCCAAAGCCGATTATTTCTGCATAGATTTTAGCGCCGCGTGCTTTAGCATGTTCATATTCTTCGAGAATTAAAGTAGCACCGCCTTCGCCGATTACAAGACCGTCGCGTTCTTTAGAGAACGGGCTTGGTGAAAGTTTTGGTGTATCGTTTTTTGTAGAAGCAGCATAAAGAGTATCAAAGATATCAGAATCAGCGGCGCTAAGTTCTTCGGCTCCACCGGCAATCATGATATCCTGGAATCCGTAAGCAATCTGTTCGTATGAATAACCGATTGACTGGCTTCCTGATGTACAAGCTGTGTTTGTTGTAATGATTCTTCCGCGGATCTGAAAGTAAACAGAAAGGTTAGAAGCTGCTGTCTGTGGCATTGCACGTACATAAGTTGTAGCGTTCATTCTTGTACAGTCAGCGTTTTCGAGCATTGCACAGAATTCCATCTGAGCGTCCATAGAACCCATGCACGAACCGTAAGAAATTCCTGTGCGTCCGTTGTGAAGTTCTTCTGCAACGTTTCCGTCTGCATCGATAAAGCCGGCCATTCTCAAAGCATCATCAGTTGCCTGGAGTGCAAGACGGCTAACACGTCCCATAGAACGAACTTTTTTTCTGTCGTACTTACGGAGCTCTTTTGTATAAGGAGCTGCAAGACGAGTATTCATTCCGGCACCATAGCGGTCCCATTCGTCCATGCGTACAACACAGTTTTCAAGACCCTTGAGAGTCTTTTTAATTTCTTCCCAATTATCTCCAAGTGCTGAACAAACTCCAGCGCCAGTAACAACTACTCTTCTTTTTTCCATTATTTTTCTCCTAAAATTCTTAAGTCGTTTGTTTCCATTACGGTTATTGTAGTTTCAACTGCCGGAACATCCGGATTTTCGCTTGAATATGCAACACCAGAATAAGTAAGCATGCTTTCAAGCTCATCAATTTTTTTTATTGCAACGTGAACGCTTGTTCCGACTTTAAAGCGGTCAACTTTTGCAGAATAATTCTGAATGCTCAAAAGAAATCCCGGCTTTGGAGGTTCGCCGCGTTCGCAGCCTGTAACTCCAGACAATGCCGAAATGCTCTGTGCAATCAGTTCAAATGCAACATGCGACGGAATTCCGTCTAATGCTTCATCATAAAATATATGATTTTTTGTTACAAGAGATTCTGATTCGAGAGTTCTTGCAACAATATCATGCTGAGTAAGGTGATCAAGTAAAAACATTTTTCCTTTGTGCGGCAAAAGATTTATCAATTCTTCTGCAGGAACATTCTGCGGTAATTTTCTTGGTTCCATTTTTGTTTCTGCCATTTTTTGTTTTTATTCCTTTCCAATTATCAAACTTATATTACAACCGCCAAAGCCAAATGAATTGCTCATGACTGTCTTTATTTCTTTTTCTACTTCAAATCCATTGCCGACAAAATTTAACTGCGGCATATCTTCTTCGCGCTCTTTATCCCAGACCTGAACAGGAAGTTTTTTACATGCACAATTTTTTAACGCCATGTAACATACTGCAAGTTCAATTGCAGAAGCTGCACCTAAAGTGTGACCGGTTAAAGGCTTTGTCGAGCTTGCAGGAATTTTTTCTGCAAGGCTTGCAAAAACTTTTTTAACGGCTTTTGCTTCCATTGCGTCGTTTAAGTGCGTTCCGGTTCCGTGAAGATTAATGTAATCAATCTTTTCTGGATTGAGGTGCGCATCCTTTAATGCAGCCTCTATCGCGCATGCAGCTCCAGTTCCGTCTTCTAAAGGAGCTGTCATATGACTTGCATCTGCACTTTCGCCTGCTCCTAATAAGACACACGAAAAGAGTTCATCTGATACAAGTTCTTTATCACGACACAAAACAAAAACTGCAGCGCCCTCACCGAGCGTTATGCCTTTTCTGTTTCTGCTGAATGGATTTGTAATCTCATCAGAAACTGCTTCAAGACTGTCAAATCCTAAAAGCACAGTGTCACTTGCAATATCAACACCACCGACAATCGCAGCGTCTGCAATTCCGGCTAAAATAAGTTCGCGTGCTTTTAAAACCGCACTTCCGCTTGAAGAACACGCCGTACTAAAAACGAATGCCGGCCCTTCAAGACCAAACTTTTCTTTTACAAAAACAGCAGGATAGTCCGCACCCTGAACATCAAGCTCATAATCTGCAGGAAATTTTCCTTTTTCAAAAAAAACTCTGTGGCCTGCAAGCGAAAACTCAGAACCGTTGTCACACGATCCTATGCAAACTGCAATTTTTGAGCCGACAGCTTTTTTGAGCCGTTCAACTAAAGGTGCTATCTGCTCAAGAGCACGATCAAGAATCCTTATGATTCTCATGTCGTATTTTGCATGCTGAACAGAACTCAAAAGCGAATCGTCTATACGACCAGCGAAAAAATCTTTGCCAGAAACGGCCGTTACTTTTTTAATTCCGCTCTGCGACCCGGAAAGGCATGATGCCCAAAGCTCAGCAGGATTTTTGCCCGCAGCGCATATTACCCCGGGATATGACAGATAAAGATTTTCGCTCACCTTTTGCCCTTTTTTGTAAAATATTGAATAATTTTATCTATTTATTGTATTTAAATCAATAAACCGCCTGTCAGCCGCCAAAAAGACGTCATTACATGCACTCCCGTGGGCATGTGACGAAAAAATTGATGGCTGAGCGTAATAGGTACTCCGACTCGCCTACGGCTCGCGAGCGCTCAGAATCATTTTTTGTCCCATGTCCCACTCGCGTGCATTTACTATCATGTTTCTTGCGGCTGACAGGCGAGCGTTAATCTAATACTACGAGGCCGCGGCCGTGGAGCGATTTTAGGGCTTTTAGCGATGCTTCGTCCTTTCTGACGCTTTCGACCGCCTTTTTACGCTCATCTTTCGGGGTTTGAGGGCTTAAAGAGGCTAAAATTCCGCTTTTTACAAGCCTTTCGAGGGCGCTGCCGGCCGGAAAAGCTTCTTCCTGCATAAGATAAATCCAGCGAAACTCATTTTTGCAACGGACCGGAGTACCGCCAAGCCAGAAGAGGTTTTCTGCATTTTCTGCTTTTATCAGGGCCGCTCGTTTTTCGTTTTCATGCTCATACAGTGCAAGCTGTTTTTCGACAAAATCGCGCGCAACAGTCGGCTCTGGTACTTTAAAATTAAACCATTTCTGAACTTTCTGTGACAAAAGATTCTGGTCGCCCTGCATCCATGCATCAAGCGCTGCCTCGAGCGGACGCCCGAATTTTTCGAATGATTCTTCGCCTTTAAAGTGAAGATTGTTATTTGCAAAAATTGAATTTTTTACAGAGCCTTCTGATTCTGGTTCAAGCGGAACAAGATCGTTTTGTCTTCCATTTTTCCACTCGCTGTAAACGGTTGAGTTTCGCGTTAGAACAAATTTATGCCAGAACGAACTGTCCAAAAGTCCGCATGCAAAAAACTGGCGCAGAGTTTCCATAGAATCAATTATCGATTGAGCCGTATCGTACCAGAAACCGTAAATCATGTAGGCGTGAACTAAAATTCCGGCTTCTTTAAAAGCTGCGCATGCATTTATAATTGAATTTATATCAGTGCCTTTATTGATGTACTTGAGGCCACTGCCTGTTGCAACTTCTAGACCTGCAGAAACTCCGCCGAGCCCGCAGTAACTTAAAAATGCAGCGAGATCTTTTGTAAAAGTTTTTTCAAAACGAATGTTGCCCCAGAAGTAGAGCGGATTTTTTTCGCGCGCATTTTTTAGTGCAAACTTTTTTAAAACTGCAGGCGGCATTGCTTCGTCAACAAAATGAATTCCAAAAACATTTTTTTCTTTTGCAGTTTTTAAAAGTCCGTCGTAAAGTTTTTCTATATCAACAGTTTTGTATCCACAGACATAATCGAGGTTTGTATCGCAGAATGCACAGCGATGCCAGTAACATCCATGTGCAAGATAAGCTTTTATCCATGCGCCGTCTGTCCATAATCTGTGCATCGCGTTTTTATCATCGCACATTCTTAAGTACTTTGAAAAATCTATGTCAGAGTAATCCGGAATTATATGCGGAGTAATTTCTGCTTCGTATTTTTCTAATTCAGGAGAGTTCCATAATGGATGTTGAACAGTGACGCCATCTGCAGAATCACAATCGCGCATTGTAGTGCCGTCATCTTTTTCGATACCATCATCTGCGTCGTTAAAAAACAACCTCATCTTATAAATTGAATTCGACTTTAAAAGAACATCGCAATCTAAATCCGGCGCGCACTTAAAAAGCGCATGATAAGAACCGTACCCTCTGTCATAAGAAATTGCGTCGATGTATTGTGATAATTCTTTTGCATCACGCAAAGCATTATCAGAAGAATTATTTTTTATATCACAAACATCGCGCAATTCTGTATTTACAAATCCACCGCCTATGCATACAAAAACAGATTTTCCCCAGCGCTTTTTAAAGTAGCGCGCCGTAAAAAGAGCAGGGATAAAAGTTCCCGCAAACGGAACTGAAATACAGATCATGGTTTTTACATCGTGCGAATCGATGGTGCCGTGCGAAACTGCGTCAACGACACGGGTGCCACGGCCTGACACTCCCGCTTCATTGTCTACAAGACGTGGAACAAGCCTCTCAAGCACAGGTTCATAAAACTCTTTAAGAACAGGAGAATCAAGGCTTTTAGTAAGTTCAGCAAAGCTACGCTCATCAACTGCAAGGCTTTCTGCGTAACGGACAAGTGAAAACTCAGAATCAAAAACCGCGGTAATATAGTCTGCAAGATCTGCAATCGCGTATGAACATAAAAAGCGAACGTCATCCACAGTCGGCTCGCGGCCAGAATCTGCAAGAGACGAAAGAAAATTTTCCATACGCTGACCGCGCGGTGCAAACGGCGAATACAAAAACTGATGTTCTTTTTCACGCGCGCCACCGCCAGTTAAAACTGCAGTAATAAAATCTATCCAGTTAATCCAGTTTGACTTTGTACTTACATAACGTCTGATATTAAAAGCCGTGTTGTCATCACCTTTTTTTTCTGCCTTATCTGCAAGCGAAAGCGCGTTCACTTCTGAAAGATCAAAAAGACGCTTTAGTCCATTCCGCGAAAAAATCTCATAAAAAAGCTCGAGGTTAAAATCTGCCTGAGAAGCCTCGTGCCCCTCACTTTTGAAAAACGAAGTAAGGTAAGCCCCGGACGGATACGGTGAGTTTAACTGTATTACGGGTGGAATAATTGTAATAACTTTCATAAAATGAGTATAACATAAATTTTTAAATTAATTACAGATTTTTGCTTTCAGGGCATTTTACGTAAGCGAGGTAAAAAATGATACGTCGAATAAACAAAGAAGAACTTCCAATGTGTCTGGATTTTATTCATCTGTGTTTTTCTACAGTTGCACAAAAGTTTGGACTTACACGGGAAAACTGTCCGGGACATAATACTTTTATGCCAATGGAAAAGTTAGAAAATTTCTGGAACATGGGCTTTATGATGTACGGGTTTTTTGAACAGAATCGAAATGGAGAAGATGAACTGGCCGGATATTTTTCTATCAGCAAGGTTCCGGAGAAAGAAGATACCTGGATGCTTCATAATCTTTGTGTAAGACCACAATTGAGAAAGCAGGGTTATGGCAGGCAACTTCTTGATTGTGCAAAAGAGAAAACAAGGGAACAAGGTGGAAAAACACTTTTTCTTGATTTCATTGATGAATATACAGAATTAAAGGAATGGTATTTTAAGAATGGTTTTGAATTTAAAGGAACTGCAAAATATGAACATCTGCCTTTTACTGTTGGATTTGCAGAATGTAATGTAATAAAATAAAAAAACGACCACCGGATTGTGGTGGCCGTTGAATAATTATACTACACCGTTTTATTCGCTGGTGAGTTTGAAAAACAGGCTAGAACTATCGGCAGACTTGAGTGTAGAAACATTTGCCACAGGATCTGAAAAATCAACAGACGTTCCGCCGGTTTTATTTTCCCAGGCATCTTTTGATTTTACAACATACCATCCGCTTGGATCTTCAAAAGTGACCGAAGCTAATGTCTTACAATCAAAAAAGACATCGTTACCTAACCATTCTACAGAATCTGGGATTATAATTTCTGTTAACTTATAACAGTTGCTAAAAGAACATTCCCCAATGGTTTCTATGGATTTACCCATAGTTACTTTTTCAAGATTCTGGCAATAACTAAAAGCATTACTTCCAATGGTCTTTACAGAATCTGGGATTGTAATTTCTGTTAGTTTTTTACAGCATCTAAAAGCAGCGACTTCTATGGTTTCCACAGACTTCCCTATGGCTACTTTTTCAAGATTTGAGCAGAAGCCAAAAGCATTTTCTTCAATAGTCTTTACAGAATCTGAAATTGTAATTTCTGTTAGGTTTTTACATAATGTAAAAGCACCACTTCCAATAGTCTTTACAAAATCTGGAATTGTATATAATCCGCTTTTCCCGCAAGGGAAAATTACTAACTCTGTTTTATCCTTATTAAACAAAACACCGTCTACATCGCAATAGTTTTTATTATTTGAATCAACATTTATCTTCGTAAGATTCAAACTTTCTTCGAAAGCGGAATTGCCTATAGTTTTTACAGAGCTAGGTATTTTTATTTCTGTAAAAGCAGTACAACAAAACGCATAATTACCAATGGCAGTAACTGTATCCGGAAGAGTAATACCACATAATTTTTCACCGCAAACAAATCCATACTCCGGTATTTCTGTCAAGCCTGTTACATTGCTTAAATCAAGATCTATTTTATACTTTGCCTTGCTAATTGCGGTCCTTATTGTCGCAATATCACTTGGTTTAACTTCGCCTGACATTACGATTGTCAAGTCTTCTGTTAAACCTGCAATAACCTCTGCGATGTTGCCTACAGTTGCCATGGCACCAATTTTTTCCCAGTTATATTCTTTGTATGTGTCAGTAAAGTATGTCACATTTTCTGCTGGATTAGTAAAGTCTTTTAAAACCGAATTTCCACTGTTAGTAGTCTCCCCTCTCCAGCAACTTGTATCTTCAAATGTAATAGAAGTTAAATTGCTGCAGCTGCTAAACGCGTTTGACGCGATTGATGTAACTGTATCAGGGATGGTAATTCCGGTTAAATTTGTACATCCGGCAAAGCTGCTTTGCGGAATAGACGTTAATCCCGTAACTTCACTTAAATCAAGATTTATTTTAACCGAATTTCTTTTTATGGCATCGGCAATTGTTACCAAATCACTAGACTTAACTTCACCCGACAGCACAACTGTTTCATCTCTATGTATCCTCATCAGCACATCATCTAATTCATTAACAGTAGGTTTTTTAACAAACGTACATATTGCAGCTATTGTAATATCACTTGCAGGCATAATGAATTTTCCATTAGTAACCTGTACAGGATCTCCTTCTGCAGTTGTTATGTTCCATGCTGTTACTTCATACCCACCAGCAGGCTCCGCACAAGGAGTCATTTCTGTTCCAGATATTGCATGATATCCATTAACCATCCCGTAACACGAAATTGTTCCGCCGATTCCATACAGTGGCTCAAGAAATACAGAATATTCTTCACCAGGTTGTGCTCCGCCACCGTTTCCACCGCCGCTGCTTGGTGCTTTACACGAAACAAATCCTGCGATTAAAAATGCGCAGACAACAGCAATGACATTAAAAAACTTTTTCATATTTTCCCTCATATGTTTTTATAAAAATGCAAAACAAGATGAATTATTTTTGAAAGATTTTTAGAAGAAGAATTTTATAAGAACAAACTATTTTAACTCTCATAACCACTATACATGGGCTAAGGTTATTCTGTCAAGAAAAAATTCCTGTTAGCGCAGACTACAGATTTACTGAACTAAATAAAAAATCCTTTGAGTAAATTCAGCCTGAAAAAAAACATTTAAGACAATATATAAAAAATGCAGAATTGCACAAATCGCCGCGACATGTTATTATAGAAAAAATCACAGTGGAGTATTATAAACCATGCTAAAAGGTCGCCATTTAATCGAACCAGAAAACCTTACAATTCAGGAAATCGATGAAATTTGTTCATTAGCAGAACAGATTATTGTTGATCCAGTATCATTTCAGGATGTGTGCCGCGGAAAAATTCTAGCGGCACTTTTTTTTGAGCCAAGCACCAGAACGCGTCTTAGCTTTGAAGCTGCAATGCTTCGCTTAGGCGGAACGGTAGAAGGATTTGCAGATGCAAGTTCATCTTCTACATCGAAGGGTGAAAGTCTTGCAGATACGATAAGAGTTGTTTCGTCATACGCAGACATCATCGCAATGCGAAATCCAAAAGAAGGTGCTGCCCTTCTTGCTTCTAAATATTCAAACTGTCCGATTATAAACGCAGGCGACGGCGGACACTTTCATCCGACACAGACTCTCACAGACTTGCTTACAATACGTGCGCTGCGCGGAACTTTTGAAAACCAGACCATCGGATTCTGCGGAGACTTAAAGTTTGGACGAACGGTTCACTCACTTACACAGGCAATGTGCAGATATCCTAAAAACAAATTTGTTTTCATAAGTCCTAAAGAATTAAAGATTCCGGAATACATGATAGAAAATATTCTTAAACCAAATAAAATTGAATACACAGAAGCTGAACGTCTTGAAGATGTAATCGGAGACCTCGACATTCTTTACATGACACGAGTTCAAAAAGAAAGATTCTTTAACGAACAGGATTACATCAGATTAAAAGACAGTTACATTCTTGATGCAGAAAAAATGAAGCTCGCAAAAAAAGATATGATTGTTTTACATCCGCTTCCGCGTGTAAATGAAATCCAGCCAGAAGTAGATGACGATCCTCGCGCTGCATATTTTAAGCAGGTTAAATACGGAATGTACGTAAGAATGGCATTGATTGCAAAACTTACAGGTGCACTTTAAGTCGAGTCATTAAGGAGTTGTTATGCTGAATGTAGATACAATAAAAAACGGTCTTGTAATCGATCACATCTGTGCCGGAACCGGTCCAAAGATTTTTCACTGGCTTGGTCTTGAAAAAGCAAAGTTCACTGCAGCACTTGTAATGAATGTTCCGTCAAAGACAATGGGTAAAAAAGATATCATCAAAGTCGACAACATTATCAACTTTGATTTTTCTGTCCTCGGTTTTATCGACCCTAACATCACCGTTAACATCATTAAAGATGAAAAAATAATCAAGAAAATAAAAACAGAACTTCCTTCATGCGTAGAAGATGTACGAAAGTGTAAAAATCCGCGCTGCATAACTGCAACAGAACATTATGTTCCGCAGAGATTTTTGCTTGTCGATAAAGAAAAGGCTCTCTACCGCTGCGAATACTGCGACTCACTTTACAAAGCAGGTCCGCAGGGCGAAGTAGAAGATTTGTTTGAGTAATTTTTAAGCTGAATAAAACCAGCGACTTTAATTTTTTTTAATATAGAGAATGCGATGCTCGTAATTTACAATGCAGTTTTAGTTGATAGAAATATTTCTCAAAAAGGTTACATCGTTTGTGACAAAGATAAAATTTTAAGCGTTCATAAAAACGATGGAGAAAAACCTGATGTAGCTGAACTTAAAACCGACAACGCGGCAATGCCCGGCAGTGGCAAGATAACCGACAACGCGGCGACCAAAGACGACATCACATACTATGACGCACACGGCTTAACTTTAATGCCGGCCTTTATCGACATGCACGCACACTTTCGTTATCCCGGCCAGCCGCAGAAAGAAGACCTCGACTCCGGCCTTGCCGCAGCAAAAAACGGCGGCTTTGGAACACTCGTTTTAATGCCTAACACAAACCCGGTCATCTCTTCTTACGAAGATGCAATGTCCGTAATCAACCAGGCGCGCGCAAGAAAAATGTCAAACATTTTTCAGACAGCTTCGATTACAAAGAATTTCGAAGGCCGCGATACTTCGCACATTCTTAATCTTAATCCAAAAGAAATACCGGTAATAACAGAAGACGGCCACGATGTTTTAAGTGCAGACATCATGCTCGATGGAATGAAAAAAGCCGCTTCGAAAAATATAATCGTAAGCTGTCACTGCGAGGACCCTGACCTCGCAGTTTGCGCGCGCGGGTATAGACAGAAAGCACTTGCTCTGATGAAAGAATATAAAATTCCTGCATGGGGTGTAATTCCGTCTGATGTAAAAGTTCCTCAAAATATTTTAGATGAAATTACAGAAAATCTTTCTAAAGCAAACGAACTTTTAGAAAAAGCAGAAGACACTTTTACAGAAAGAAATATCAAGCTTGCACACGATGCAGATTGCAGAATCCATATCTGTCATGTAAGTACGAAAGGCGCGATTGAGTCAGTTCAGCATGCAAAACAAAAAGGATGGAAGTGCACGTGCGAAGTTACACCGCATCACATTGCACTCACAGGAGAAAAAATTCCAGAAATCCTTGCGCTCGTAAATCCGCCATTGAGAACTCAAAGCGACCACGACGCAGTAATCGCAGCTCTTCGTGACGCAACAATCGACACGATTTCTACCGACCACGCACCGCACACTGCAGACGACAAGGCAGCAGGAGCTCCGGGCTTTACGGGAAGTGAAACTGCATTTGCTGTCTGCAACACTGTTCTTGTAAAACACGAAGGCTTTTCTTTAAATCGTCTTTCGGAACTCATGTCTGCCAACGCAGCAGAAATTCTTGGCTTAAAAAAAGGTCTTTTACAACCTGAATATGATGCAGACTTTGTTCTTGTAGATCCTGATGAAAACTGGATTGTCAATGCAAAGAATTTTGCAAGCAAAGGCAAAGCAAGTCCTTTCGAAGGAAAAACTTTAACCGGAAGAGTTAAAAAACTTTTTGTCGCTGGTCGCGAAATATAATGGAGTTATTATGAAAACTAAAAAAGTATTTTTATCTTTTATGATGGCATTCTATGCTGTCATGATTTTTGCTTCTCCAAAAGCAAATCTTAAAAAAACAGATGAGCGTTTTCTCTGGGTAATTACCGGAACAGATAAAAATGGAAACGAATCTAAAGTTTATATTCAGGGAACTGTTCACGTTGCAACTTCTGATACTTGTCCTCTTTCTGATAACGTCCTTAAAATTTTTGATGAGGCTGACCGTCATGTAAGTGAAATGTCATCTTCTGATTATCATCAGATACAGGAAGTGATTCAACAGAAGACTCTTGAATCAGCTAAAAAAACCGGCTTAAACTTTTTATCACTTCGTCTTACTCCCGAAGAGCAGGAATTTTATAAAACCCTCGCTGATGAAGTTTTAAAAGAAGAAGTACCTGATGACAAAACTGCAAGAGACGTGGCATTTTTGCTTTTAAACCGTTGTGAGCCATGGGTTTCTGTTCAGATTATAAACGCATATTTACTTTCTAAGCTTGATTTAAATCGCGAAAACGGAATTGAACTCCAGTTTTATACACGTCTTGAAAATGCCGGTAAAGAATGGGACGGACTTGATTCTCTTGAAACTCAGGTTAACGTCCTCTTGTATGGAACATATGACGAACAGCTAGTTTTATTTAAGGATTCACTTCACGAGGCAATGGACCTTGAAAAAACGAAAGAAGAATTAAATAGAATGATGACAGCTTATTCCAGCGATGATTTAGACGGACTTGCAGAATGTCTGCTGGAAGATGACAAAGAAAAGTCTTCGAAAAATAAGAAGCTGTATAAAAAATATAATAAAGTTCTGATTACCGATCGCAATAAAGCGTGGGTTAAACTCATTAAAAACTACCTTGACCAGGGCGGAACAACTTTTATTTTTGCAGGGGCTGCTCACTTTTTAGGCGATGACTCGGTTTTTGTTCACCTTAAAAAAGCAAAAATAATTGAATAGACATTTTAATCTTTTTTTGCTAGTATTTTAGCACGTTAAGGGTCTTTGGATGAGTCCAGGTCCTATGCAATTTGTCGCCGCAAAACCCCGCCAGATCGGGAACGAAGCAACGGTATGCGGATGATGGATGTGCCGTAGATCACCTGGGCTCTTTCAAAGGCCTTTTTATTATGTTGAATAATAAAACGAATCTTGTTAAATTCAGTATACAAAAAAGGATTTGCACATATGAAAAAAAATCTGCTGGCGGCTTCATTTTTAGCAGCAATGGCTCTCTGTTATCCTCAGGATGGCAGCAAGGAATTTAACAAAACTTTTCTGATAAACGGAAGAACTGTAATCGTTAAAGTAAAATTAAACAGCATAACTGAATATGATGAAAACGGAAACAGAATTCACGTTAAAGATTTTAGAGTACCTATGGAATTCTGGATGAAATATGATAAAAACGGAAATGAAATTTATCTTAAGAAAAGCAATGGATATGAATCATGGCACAAATATGATTTAAAAGGCAGAATGATTTCTTTTAAAGATACGCTGGGTGTTAAAATCCAGAGAAAGTATAACGCAAGCGGAAGCATTCTGCATTATAAAAGTCCACTCGATGAACACTGGACAGAGTTTAATTCTGCCGGGCAAAAAGTTTATAACAAACGTTTAAAACGTTTTTCAAAATCTAAAAAACCTCAGTATAACGAAAAATGGTTTTACTATGATGAAAAAGGAAATTTAACCAGTACGCGTGACAGCCTTGGTTATGAATCTTCATACAAGTATGACGCAAATAATAACAAGATTTATGAAAAGCTGGAAGACGGAGCAGAATTTTTTTACGAATATGATGAAAATGGAAACCAGATATATCGAAAATCTTCTACAGGTTTCGAAGCCTGGTTTGAATATGATAAAAAAGGAAACGTCATATACGAGAAATTTAGTGACACCAGTGAAAATTTTTATGAATACGATTTAAAAGGAAATCTTCGTTATTACAAGGCAGTTAGAAATAAAGAAATAGAATCTGAAGTTTACTGCGAATATGAATTATACTCCGATGGAAAAGTTAAAACAGCTACCTTTTACAACGGAGTATAAAACCTATTCATGCAATGAATACGTCGTATCTTTATCGATAATCGAAATCATGCAGTCGGCAACTTCAGGATCAAACTGTGTTCCGCGGTTTTTAACAAACTCTTCGCGTACTTCTGCCTGCTGCATGTAATGTCTGTAGCTTCTGTTTGATGTCATTGCATCGTATGCGTCTGCTACTCCAATGATTCTTGCAATGCGAGGGATTTTTTCGCCCTTGAGTTTATCCGGATAGCCTTTGCCGTTGTACCATTCATGATGGCTTCGCGCACCAACTGTAATTTCTTCCATACTTGAAATCGATGAAAGAATCTGGCTTCCTGTAACAGGATGCTGTTTTACAACTTCGTATTCTTTTTCTGTAAGCTTGCCGGGCTTGTTTATGATTCCGTCTGGAACACCGATTTTTCCTATATCATGAAGCATTGCGGCATAGAAAATCTTTTTCTGTTCTTCTTCGGAATCACCCAAAGTCGCAGAAAGCATTCGCGCGTAAATTGCAACTCGAGTAGAGTGTCCGTTTGTATATTCATCTTTTGCGTCGATTGTTCCGGCAAGTGCCTGTGTTACTTCTATCAAAAGTTTTTCTGCTTTTTCCTGTTCACGCTTATAACGGTTAATTCTGTGAAGTGTCACAAATGCCAAGATTGACGCAACAACAAGAATGCAGATTACCGGGAACCACCATTGCTGCCAGAAGAAAGGCTTTAAGACAATCGTAATTTCTGCAGGTTTTTCTGTAACAACTTCATCGCCGTTTTTTGCAATCAACGAGAATGTATATGTTCCAGGCTTTAAGTTTGTGTAAGAAACAAAGCGGGTGCTTGTCCAGTCTGTGTAGTCGTCTTCAAATCCGTCAAGCTTTGTTTTAAATCTTACCTGTTCAGAAGAAATAAAACTTATTCCAGTGTATTTAATTAAAAGTCGTTTTACTCCAGGTTCAAGAATTATCTTATCGCCTTTCATTTCTACAATATTGCTGTCTGCATACACTTCCTGAATTTTTATTTCTGGTGCAGAAGTTTTTGAAGCATTTCTTACAGGATCATAAATTGTAAATCCATCAACGAGTGTAAACCACATTCTTCCTAAATCATCACGCATCGAAAGAGAAGTTGATGTTACTCCGCCTGATGTAATTCCATCGAGTTTATTATAAAACTTTGCGTTGATTTTTGTTTTCTTTCCTTCGATGATTTCATCGATATCATCAAGCGTAATATTAAAAAGCCCGCTGTTTGATGTTCCCCATACTTTCTGAGTATAGTCAAGCATCAGCTGGAAAACGCCATCAGTTCCAAATCCTTTTGATGAATCAAACGAATAAATCTGTCCATTTTTTATACAGCTTGCGCCGGAACCTGTACAAATCCATATTTCGTTTTTACGAAGCGGTGCGATTTTAAAAATTACGTTTCCGGCAAGTCCCTTTTCTTTTGTAAGCGTAAGAATTATTTTTTCATCTTTTAACACAAAGACTCCGCCACCGTCTGTTCCAATCCAGACTTTGCCGTCATCTTCTTCGTAAATGCACATGATGTAATCGTTCGTGACTTTTTCGCTCTTGTTGATGTTTGTAATCGAGCCGTCTTTTGCATGAATTATAGAAAGACCTTCTGTTGTTCCGACGTAAAGATCTCCGTTAGAAACCTGCTCGCATACTCGAACGCGGTCTCCTGCAAGCCCTTTTCTTTTTGTCCAGAATGTAACTTTCCCATCAAGATCAATTTTTATCTGACCATATTTTGAATAAGTGCTTATAAGAAGTGCGCCGTCTTTTGTAAGAGAAACGTGTCGTACCCTCATGTTTCTGCACATTTTTGTAATTGAATTTTCTACAAGCCTTCCGTTTGCCTGACAGTATAAACCGTCATCGCCTGCAAGCCAGACAACCTTTCTAAATTTATCCTGAGCAATCGCGTTGATTGTTGTAGGCATTGTTGTCGTCTGAAATTTACTGTAGCTTAATTTTTCTACGCCGCCGCAATCTGTTGCAAGCCAGATATTTTTTTCTTTGTCTTCGATTATCGAAATTATATTCTGATCAACAAGTCCGTTTGTTCTATCAAGATAAGAAAAAATTCCATCGTGCAAAATCGTAACACCATTGTCGAGTGCAAACCAGAGATTTTTTGCAGAGTCCTGAAATATGCATGATACAAGTGTTCCTTTCTGCTGACCGTGCCCGACATCAAGAACGATTTCTTCTGTCGGTGTAATTTTTACGGCATAATATGGCGCAACACCAAACCAGAATGCGCCGCCTGCTTCCTGACTTATTGTCGTTACGACAGGATTTTTTATGCTGTGGATTCCGTCGTATACAGAAAAGCTCTGGTCTGAATAAACATAAAGACCTTTTTCACTTCTTGTTACAATCCAGATTCTTCCTGCCGTGTCACAATATAACTGATTTACGATAAACCTGTTGTCATTCGGAATCGTATCAAAGCCTTCTGGCTTAAAAACATTAAACTCTTTTGAAATACATGCGATTCCAGATGCAGTTCCAATCCACATATTGCCGTCACGATCTTCGCACATATCACGGATTGAATTATTTGGAAGTCCGTTATCTACAGAAAAATTTTTTATGCTTCCGTCTCTTAAAACACAGACAATTCCTTCATCGTTTGAACCTATCCATAAGTTTCCGCGCGAATCTTCTACAACGGCTCTTGCAGAAAGAAAATTATATTTTTCGTCTGTAAATTTATTGAACGTAATAAACTCAACGCCGTCAAATCTTACAAGACCGCCATAAGTTCCGATAAAAATATATCCGTCGTCATTCTGAATGATGTCTGTTATTGCATTGCCCGGAAGTCCGTCGTCAGAACTCCATGAACGCCACACATAATCTGTAAAAAACGGGTCAGTCTGCTTTATCTGTGCAAAACAGATTGAACAAAATATAATCCAGACAGTAAATAAAAATTTTTTCACAGTACTCTCCAAAATATAAATTAATTTATTTTTAAATGCAGATTAAAAATGCTCCTGCAATTATTAATCCAATTCCAAGAAATTTATGTACGGTTGGTTTTTCTTTTAAAAGCCAGTGCGAAAAGAAAAGTGTCCAAACGCATGTAAGCGATGTAAGCGGATACACAGTTGAATAATCAAAAAAATGCATAAGGATTATATTTGCAACAGAACCTGCTGCATATAAAAAAATTCCGATATACAAAAGGCTTGTCGTAAAAGTTTCTTTCATGCTAAAAACTTTTACCCTTATCATCGTTTTTTTAAACAGGAGAGAACCTAAAGAATTGCATGCCGTCATTACCATTACACACGGAATTAATACAAAGTACTTCACGTTTTCTCCATTTCTAAACAGGCATTTGAGTCTGTTCAGTTTTAGATTGAGAAATAAAAAACACACCTGCAAGAATCAGGAATATACCGACATATTTTGTTACCGAGTGAACTTCGTTTAAAAAGAGCTTACCGAGAATGAGCGAAAAGACAAACCCGAGACTAAGGATGGGCTGCAAAACAGAAAGCTCGCCGAACCTGTAGGCTATGACCATAAAAAAACCGTCGCCTACAAAGAGAGCAAAGCCTATGAGCATGACGATGTATTTTTTTGGTCCGTCATAGCTTGCAGCCAATTTCCAGGTGAACTGGGCAACACTTGTAAGTGCTGCAGATATCAAAATTAAAAACACTCCCAACGGAGAAGTTGCTTTCTTTTTCATAAACTAAGACTTTAAAATATTTTATAGTAGAAAACATTGAAATTCAATCTATTCTGCTATAAAATTAAAACAATAAAGAAACGGTATTTTTGCCGGTAATTTAATCAGATTTTTATTTACAGGAACAAAAAAATGGACAAATTAAAAGTACTTCTGGCAAAAGGAAGAATTTACGAATCAGTTTATGCTCTGCTGAACGATGTAGGAATTTCAATTTATCTTCCGGACAGAACTTATTTTCCGACTACAAACCAGAAAGACCTGGCTTTTCAGGTAGTAAAACCACAGATTACAAGCCTTCTGCTTGCTCAGAATAAAGCAGACGTTGGATTTTCGGGCAAAGACTGGGTTTTTGAAAACGGTGTTCAGGATAAAGTTGAAGAAATCATGGACCTCGGTTTTGATCCGGTTCGCATTGTTGCTGCAATTCCGGAAACAAAAGATTTCGACAAGCTTTTAAAATCGCCTGTGACTATTGCGACAGAATATCAGTCGCTCAGCAAAAAATGGGTAGAAGACAAAAAAATCGACGGTACGATTTTCAGAACCTGGGGAACAAGTGAAGGCTTTGTTCAGGATAACGAAGACGCACTTGCACAGATTCTCATCGACAACACTTCGACAGGTTCGTCATTAAAGGCAAACCGCTTAAAGATTGTCGATACTCTTATGGAATCTTCTACAAGAATGTACGCGTCAAAAGAAGCCCTTAAAGATCCAGAAAAGAAACAGAAAATCATGGAGCTTAAAATGCTTTTCGAAGCAGTTTTAAGCGCACGCTCACGCGTCATGCTTGAGATGAATGTTTCAAAGGACAACTTTGATGCCCTTATAAAAGGAATTCCTTCTATGAAAAGTCCGACTGTAAGTCCTCTTTTCGGAGATTCCGGCTACGCTGTAAAAATTGCAGTTAAAAAGAGCGAAGTTCCGACCCTTTTACCGCAGCTTAAGAGTCTGGGGGCAACAGACATTCTTGAATACGAATTAAGAAAAGTAATGTGCTAGGCAGGAGAAAAAAATGCGCGAAGCTACAGTTGAACGAAACACAAAAGAAACACAGATTAAACTTACTTTAAATCTTGATGGAAGCGGAAAATGTGACGTAAAAAATCCAATCGGTTTTTTTGAACACATGCTCGAAGCATTCTGCAAACACGGAATGTTTGATTTGTCCGGTTCAATTTCTGGAGACTTAGAAGTTGACCAGCACCACTTAATCGAAGATACAGGAATTGTTCTGGGTCAGTGTTTTGAAAAAGCTTTGGGAAACTGTGCAGGAATTTTTAGAAGCGGATGTTTTTTATATCCGATGGACGAAACTCTCTGCCGCGCAGCCGTAGACTTTGGCGGACGTCCTTTTTTAATATGCGAAGCGCAGCTTACAGGAATTCCGCTTGTATCACTCGGTGATGACGGAAAAGAATACAACTTTCAGACAGACTGCTTTGAAGATTTCTGGCAGGGCTTTGTCGCAAATGCAAAATGCAATTTACACCTCGACGTTCTTCGCGGAAGAAGCGATCACCACAAAATGGAAGGGCTCTTTAAAGCCGCAGCCCGTGCAATCCGCGCCGCAACAGAAATTGACGCACGCAGAAACGGAGCTGTTCCAAGTACAAAAGGCGTAATCGTTTAATTTATAAATAACCTTTTAAACCTTTAAAAATAATTTTCCTCTTTTGAAACTTTTTATGATATAATTTCTTCAATATAAAAGGAGTGCTATATGAAAAAAGTTTCGGTAATTTTATTTTCGCTATTTATTGCTGCCACAGGGTTGTTTGCTGATATTGCAGTATCCGGCGGGGAAGGTTACAAAACCCTTACAAAAGATAATTTTACTTATAAAGCGACCATGCAGGTTTCTGATGATTATAATTATTTTTTCGGAATAATTAAAGTTGAATCAATTAAAGAGCCTAAGTATTCTTATAAGGTCCCGATTTATGCTATAAAACTTGACCAGGCTCTCGAAGGGGATGTGCAGTGGGTACTTATTGAAACTATAGAATTTAAAAACAACATGACACTTTCTATTTTAAATGAGCACGGCATTTCTTTTGAGTTGAATATAAATACATTTGAAGTTAAATGTATAAACACAGAAAACAATTTATTTAAATTTATTTCTGACTGGAAATATGAATGCATTTCCGGAAATGTAAATGAACTTTATGAAAAGAATTTTAAAAAAATCGTAACTAAAAACGCAAAACATAAACACAAAGGAACCCTGAGCGAGGTAAAAAAGCTTACAACACTTGAAGACATCGTAAATGTTGCAGAACAAGCTTTGTTCGAGATTTATGGTAAAGAAAATATCAGAGACGAGCAGCCTTATCGCATTTCAAAATATAAAAACAAATGGATTGTACAAGGCTCTCTTCAAAAAGAAAACCTCGGCGGTGTTTTTGAAATCATAATCAACGCAGAAACCTCACAAATAGAATCTGTAATTCATGGGGAATAGAAGAAATAAAGTATGAAAAAAGCATTATTGATTTTATTCACTATAATCATTACAACATCGAGCGTCTTTGCAAAACGACTTCCGCCTCCAGAACTCGAATCTATCCGTTACAATGGTCTTGAATATAATGTTGATTATCACATTTCTCCTTTTTCTGAAGAAGCTGTTATAATCATAACTGATAATTCAGATCCAGAATGGCACAAAGTCAGTCGTATTAGGCTATACAATAAACATTTTATTCCTTTAAAAGAAATTGATAGTCAGTCAACTTTCATTAATAAAATGAAACTGACAAATAACGATGCAATTCGTTTTTACAGAGATGATGATCAGGTATTTGAATTAAATCTCAAAGACAATTCCGTCAAAAGGCTGACAAAATCAAAAGCCCTGCATCTGTTTGCAGTAGAACTTGTTATAATTCTTGCACTTATTTTATTCGCTTATATCCTTTATCATCTTATAACAAGAGAAATAACAATACGAAAAGAGTTTGCAGCAGAAAGAATGCAAGAATTATTAAAAACAAAAAAAGATACAGACACAGTCGAATCGCTTTATAAAAATGACCGTGAGTTTAGACGCAGAATGTTAAAAAGAGATTTTGCCATATCGGGCTTCTTTTTTGTGTCTTTAGTGCTTTTCTTTATAATTATGTTAATTATCCGCTTTTTGAACAAACCATAATATTTCAGGACAATATATGAAAAAAATTTTTATAATTTTATGTACAATATTTCTCGCGACAATTTTTTCATGTAAAAGTGGAGAAAAATCTTTTTCAGAAAATTCAACACCCATCGAAAAATGGACCGGTAAAAATGCCGAGCCGATTCTAGACACCGATACGAAGAAAAACTACAAAACAATCATCACAAAAGCTTCTCTCATGGAGCCTGACTTTAACGGCAAATATAAGATTGCGCAATTTGGAGCCGGGACTATGGCAAATGGATTTTTTATCATCAATCTTGAAACCGGAGTTGTTACAGAAGGTTTTACTTTTGAGTTTGCACTTGATTACTCTTTGGACAGCAATATCATAATCCGAAATCCACAAAAAGAAATTCTTGATTACTGGAAAGACGAGCTTAAAGACGGTGAAGAAATTCCAGAGTGGTGCATTACAGAATATTATGTTTTTAAAGATGAAAAATTAACACTCATAAACCAAAAGGAGTTACCATGAAAAAAGTATTTCTCTTATTGATTCCAACTTTATTTCTTACAAGCTGCATGTATTTTAGGAATCCGCTTGTACCTGTTTCAGAGGCACTTATTGATGAAGAGCTTACGGGCTTATGGTGTTCCCCGGATAATCCTGATAAACCGGAGTTTCAGATTTCTAATGCCGGGAACAACCAGTATTTGTTTAGTGAATTAGACGATAATCCAAAACTGTCTGAAATAAACAGTAATGATAAGGATTTTACCAGAGCTTATTCTGTTCAATTTGACGGAAATAAATATTTAATGATTACTAATAACAAAGCAGACACATATCTGACGGTTAAATATGAAATAAACGATGAAAATGTTTATTTTACAGGTTTAAATGAATCTTTTTTTGAAAATGCCGTAATCGAAAATAAATTGAGCGGGAATGTTTCGACAGAAAAAGTTTTAGGCGTTGATTCAAAACATATCGAAATTACATCAAAAACAAATGAACTGCAAAAGTTTTTTAAAGAAAACAAGGATTCATTATTTAACACTGATGAAAAAACAACTTATAAAAAATTTGCAGATTACATCCAGAAATTTTCTAAATCTGATACATGGCATTCCGATAGCCCGGACGTTATATGTAAAATGATTTCTGAAATAAAAATTTATTCTATAAGCAGGGATAAAAAAACAATTCATGCAGAAATCTTTCATGTCATGACACCGTTTAGTCCCGTCATCTGCATAAAAGTTGAATTAAAACTAAAAGGCGACAAGTATGTTTTTGCTTTTACCGATCCATGGAACAACAAAGCTTTCGGCTGGTTTAAATATACCGATGATGGCGCACAGTTTTTTATTGACTGCAAAAAATTTGACAAGAATGGAAAAAATTGCGCAAGATTATACGGAACTGAGCCATCAACCCTGCGTGATACAACACTCGACAAAGATTTTGTAAAAAGGGAAATTGACGGTGAACAAAAAGAATTCTGGAAGTATTAGAATGAAATTGAATAAAATAAATATAAAACGATTTTTTACCCCGGCGACAATATTACTTTTTGCATTGCAAATTTTCTTTTTTTTGTTATAATGTCATAAATTTTTTAATACGGAGGCTTTATGTCATTGGATCGTAAAGTTATTAAACTTGCTGCTAGACAGCAGATTACAGGTAATGTTGGCCTGTTCTTTGGTTTAAGTATTGTGATTTCAATAATACTTTCTATTTCTTGTTCTGTAGCTGTAGGACCACTTGTTCTTGGCGGACCATTCGCTTTGGGTGAGGCCCTTTTTATCAGACAGGTTGTAAGAGACGGAGAAGGTGAATTTGGAACTGGATTTAAAGGGTTCAATCAGTTTACTTCTTCTTTAGTTGCATACATTTTAAAATGCATTTTTATTACCCTGTGGTCATTGCTTTTCATTATTCCTGGAGTTATTGCAGCAATTCGCTACTCGATGACTTTCTTTATTCTTGCAGACAATCCTACAATGGACGGATATGCTGCAATCTGTAAGTCAAAAGAAATGATGCAAGGTCATAAGTGGGAATTCTTTGTTCTCTGCCTCAGTTTCTTCTGGTGGTATTTACTCTGCGCTATCACATTTGGACTTGCTGCTATTTATGTAGCTCCTTATATGAAGGCAACATTCTTTAATTTCTACGAAAACCTTAAAGAAGCTTCTGCTAACGCTTAATGTTTTCCAAACAAAAAGCTCAGTAATAAAATACAGAGCTTTTTTATTTTATAACCCTGCATAATAGGCTTCGAGTTTTGGAAGGGCGGCAATATAATATTTTTCAAGCTGCTTGTCAAAATGCTTTCCAAAGCTTTCCATCATGATTGCATCTGCCTGTTCAAAACTCATCGCCTCTTTATAAACACGTTTACTTACAAGAGCATCGTAAACATCTGCAATTGCCATGATGCGTGCTTCAAGAGGAATCTGTTCTCCTTTTAACCCTTTTGGATAACCCGAGCCATCACAGCGTTCATGATGATAGTGTGCAACATTTTCTGCAAGAATATGAAAAGATGTATCTTCTGTTTCTTTTAAAATTTCGTGAACGATTTGTGCTCCTTCTGTCGTATGTTTTTTCATTAGTTCAAATTCTTCGGGAGTATAACGGCCAGGCTTTCGCAAAATTGAATCGTCAACTGCAATTTTCCCAAGGTCATGCATAGGAGCTGCCTTTATAAGATTGTGACAGAAGTCGCCTGTAAGATTTAGAATTCCGCCATCTGTGTCCTTTTGAATTTCTTCAACTAAAAATTTTACAACATCACTCGTTCTTTTAATGTGACCGCCGGTAGAATTGTCACGGCTTTCTACCATAGTTGCCATTCCAAGAATAAGACTGTCATGCATCTTTACAATGTGACCAGTTTTTTCTGCAACTTCATCTTTAAGACGGTCGTTAAATTTATTAAGAAGAGAAATATATTTTCTGTTCTTCGTATCATCCTGCATGTACAGAATATATCCGCGGTTATTGCGCCCGTCAAAAAGTGTGTCTATATCGATTTTGTAAATCAACTCGCCAAAATTTTTAACAAAACTGCTTTCTTTCGGATCAGCGATATACCTTCGAATGTTTTCCAAAATCTCTGCATTTAATTCAGAATTTTTAGGAATAGAACTGTCAACTCTTAATTCTGCAAGTTCAGGATAAATTTCTTTTGCAACCTGGTTCCCTCCAAGATAATGAAACTTATCATCAAAAGAAGCAAAGCCTGTTTTACCGTTGGCAGAAATTGTTTCGATTGCTGTTGCTGTTATATCATAAAGAATTATCCTATGACTTATTATGAGCAGTACGATTTCACTTAAAACGTATGATAAAGGCATAAAGTCAACTTTTACATGGAAAAATCTTCCGGCAAAAAAAGAAAGAACCGGAATAGATTCGCATGCAAGTATATAACGCAGGTTGTGACGTGAAACATCCTTTTTTTTACAAATCGTATAGAAGGTTGCGCTGATTGTAATTCCCATGTAAATAAAAACCTGAACGTAATACAGCGTGTGTATAAGCCCGTATTTTTTATGAAGCACAAGAGTGTTTTCTATTAATTCACCTGTAATATTTTTATAGAAAAAAGTCGTTGAACCGATTGTAAGAGCAGAAAAGAAAAAGAAAGTCGAAACGGCTAACAGAATCAGCCTGAACGCTTTTTTTATATTCAGATTACACAAATCAAAAATTGTGTACATGATAAAAATATGAGCAAAGATTCCAAGGTAAGATATTTTTATTCCGACTATTGCTTCAGGAACATTTTGAGAAACTGCAACTATATAATAACCAAGATTTACAATCGGAATTAATGCGTAGTTAAGCGTAAGAAAAGCAGAAAATCGTTTTCTCCAGATTAACGAATAAATTCCTGTAAGAAATACTGATGTTATAAAAAGAATTCCGTAATATAGTTTCATACAAAAACATTATAAATTAGAATTCTTCAATTGTTAAGACTAAATAACAATTATCTGTATTCCATGAGTCGTTTGAGCATGAGTTTTTCTTCTATAGAAAAGTCAGCGTCTGATATTTCAGAAGTAGTCGGTTCGTACCAGGCAAACTTACTGAACTTCTGAGTCCAGCTTTCATTTTTAAACTTGTAGCCGTGTATTGCGTAAATTGAATTAATTAAAAGCTGAGCATAAACTCCGGCTACCTTTGTCTTTGGCTGAAATTCTGTAAAACCACTTTCGTACAATTTCCTGACCCAGGCATAAAATTTTTCTTTATTTCCAAGCTCTTTGTACCCCCAGTTAGAATCGAGATATTCATCATCAAGCCACCATTTTGAGTCGTTGTTGTATCCCGGTATTTTAAACAATTCATCTTTTATAAGAACATACGCAAACTCCTGATCTCCATCATCAGGAGAATGAATGGAAGATCTATATTCTGTTGCTTCCCATTCTTTTCGAGGTTCAATATTTTCTAAAACCCATGTGAGTACAGTTTCTTTGTTTTTCTTATCGTATTTTATAGACGTCGGTTTATAAGAAAAACAACCCCAGTGATAAGTCATGCTATCAATATCCCAGATGTAATTCCTTTTATAATTTTCCTCTACATAATATTTTATCCACTGATACTTATATTTTGAATGAAAAATAATTGTCGCTTTAGCGATTGTACTATACCATGAGCTTCCGGTTGAAAGAACATAAGACCAGGTATCCCATGACCAGCCTATACTGTCACTACCAGAATTATTACCGGCATTATATTCATCTACAACTTCCAGAGTCTGACCCGGTTCAAAAACAAGTTCCGTTGTAAACCAGAAATCAAAAGAATTATAGACATTTGCAGATACAATCAATTTTCGTTCGAGCTTTTTCCCATTGCAGGTACTTCTAAAATTATAATATTCTTCTATTTCTTTTTTTGTTTTTTCATCATTTTTTAAAGGTTTTTTGTCTGCTCCGACTCCGACTTCTTCATACCATTTTACAGGAAATCCGATGGTCACAGTCTTTTTTTCATCAGATAGATTTTTAAAATGAAAAGTTACCTTTACTTTGTTCTCCCAGATTTCTACAACCTCATCCATCATTCGTATGTCGTTGGTATCCTTAATTGTAAATCCGCCGATTGTAGGTTCTATAAATCCGTGAGCATCATCTGCAAATGCAGTTCCCACCATAATCAAAAATAATATTGATAGAATTTTTTTCATTTTTATCTCCTCTGTTAAATTACAACAGACATTCCCATGATGCTCACCAGATTTGATTATTATAAACCGGAACATAAATAAAAAACAATGTTTAATTTAAAAAGCTTTTAGACTGAATTAAATAATTATGCTATAATATTTTTATGATTCAGATTTTTGGAACAAATAAATCTTTTGACTGTAAGACAGCCCAGAGATTTTTTAAAGAAAGAAGAATTCCTTTTCAATTTGTAGATTTAAAAGAAAAAGAAATGAGTGCTGGCGAGTTTGATTCTGTTGTTTGCGCAATCGCAAGACAGGAAGGAAGCCGCACAGATGCAATTGATTTTATGACAGATAAAAATGCAAAAGATTATTCAAGCATTGCATACCTTGATGACAGCGAAAAAGAATCAAAGCTTTTTGAAAATCAGCTTAAGCTTTTAAAACTTCCCGTATGCCGCAACGGAAAAACCGAAGCAACAGTCGGCTTATGCCAGAAAATCTGGGAAGGGTGGAAGTAAAAACCGCAATTTTTAACTAATTTCTGAAGGACACTTGACTTTAAAATATAACAGTGTTAAATTATCATTGTTATAAAATAAAGGGGTCAAGATGAGAAATCCGAATCCAGAACTTATAAATCAGATAAAAGATGCCGCACTTAAACTGCTTATGGAAAAAGAACCTGAACAGATTGGAATGCGCGATATCGCTTCTGAATGCAAAATCACGGCAACAAACATCTATCATTATTTCAAAGATAAAGACAGATTGTTCCAGTCAATTTCTCTGGATTGTCTTAATCTGCTGAATGAAAGAATCAAAGAAAATGCGGCACGCGGAAAAACAATAAAATCCCAGATAAAAAATGCGGTAATTGCTTACCGCGACTGGTGTTTTGAAAATCCAAGAAGATGCCTTCTTGTTATGCAGGGAATCAAATCTGCAGAAGATATCCCTTCAGAACAGATGGAAGAGTTTTATGTCTGTAACAGAACCGGCGAAAAATTACTGCGCGAAGCAATAAAGCAGGGACTTGCAAAATCTTCTGACCCTCGCTTTGATGTAAGTCTTCTGGTTTCAGGGCTCTGGGGCTGCATAGAATCTGTATTGTTGAAAAAATGTGAAGTTGAATATTGGGATAACGGCAAAGCTTATACAGACCGTTTTATCAAAATGTGGTGTAACTCTGTTTTCCTGGAGGATAAATGAAAATTCTTGTATTAAACGGAAGCCCGAGAAAAAACGGAAATGTTTCAAACCTGCTTAAAAAAGAATCCGACAGACTGCTTAAGAAAAATCCTGGCGCAGAAATTATCTGGAAAAATGTCTCAGATTTAAACTTTAGTTTCTGCCATGGTTGTATGGCCTGCCGCTCAAAAGGAAGCTGTCTTCTTCCTGAAGATGACGCTCATAAGATTGAAAATGAAATCAAAGAATGCGACATGCTTATGGTTGGAACTCCGGTTTACTGGGCAAATATGAACGGCAAATTAAAAAGCCTCTTCGACCGTCTTGTTGGAGTTTTAATGGGAGAATCAAAGCACGGTATTCCACTCCCCCTTCATAAGGGAAAGAAGGCCGTTATTGTAACCAGCTGTACCACACCTTTTCCTTTCAACTATTTCTGCGGTCAGTCGAGCGGAGCGGTTAGAGCTGTTAGAGAGGTTCTCAAATCTTCGGGCTTTAAAGTAATCAGAAAAATAAATCTTTCAAATACAAAACAGAGGTAAAATATGAAAAAAATAATTTCAACTATTAGTCTTATGATTCTTTGTCTTGGAATGCTTTGCGCAAAAGACATTACAATTTCTGTTGGAGCCGGTGAAAACTGGAAAGCAAAGCGGGAGCCTCAGGTTGCAATCTGGCTTGAAGATACAGAAGGAAATTACATAAAAACTCTTTATGTTACAGAACGCGCAAGTCACAAAAGCTGGATTATGGGACCAAAGGAAGGCCGACCGGAATCACTTCCTGTCTGGTATCATGCTTCAAAATTTGCACCTTCAAAAAATGCTGCTCCAGATCTGAAGCTGGATGCTGTAACCAGTGCGACTCCGAAAGGCGGAATTATTTTTGGTGCTAAACTGGAAGATAAAACCTATGTATTAAAAGCTGAGTTTAACACAAGTTTTGACTACAATGATTTTTATACTAAGAAAAATTCCGGAGTGAACGGACAGCCGTCTGTTGTTTATGAGGCAGTAATTCCGGCAGACTTTAATAAAGACAGCGAGGAAATCCGTCTCATATTTGCAGGCACCGGAGCCCTGGATGGAGGGGACGGTCTTGTCCACAAAGACACCGAAGGCCTCACTACTGCCCAGACAATTGTAAAACTGGTTGCAGTGGTTGGAAAGTAGAAATCAAAAAATATATGTTATAGAATATATAACATGACCCAGATTCAAAAAATCCTTTTCAAATATCAGGATAAAAAATACGCAGACTTTTCTGCAAAGCTTGTGCCTACCCTGCCGCGGGAAGCTTTTATCGGTGTTCGTTCTCCTTCTTACAAGGAAATCATCCGCGAAATAAAAGAGCTTCCTCCGACAGAGCTTGAAGGTTTTCTCTCAGAACTCCCTCATAAATATCACGAAGAAAACTGCCTGCAGATTGCACTTATAAACAAAATCAAAAATTATGACCAATGTCTGGCTGCCCTCGAAGCCTTCCTGCCTTTCATAAACAGCTGGGCTGTAAGCGATGGCCTTAATCCGCCTGTCCTTAAAAAGAACCGACAGCAGCTTCTGCCAAAATTACAAACCTGGATCCGCTCCAATAAGCCTTTTACTCAACGCGTTGGCATGCTGCTTTTGATGAAATATTTTCTTGATGATGATTATAAGGCAGAGTATCTTGAACTGCCGGCTTCAATCCGCAGCGAAGAATATTATGTAAACATGATGACTGCCTGGCTTTTTGCAGAAGCACTTGTAAAGCAGTGGGATACAGCGCTCCCCTTTATTCAGAACAAAAAGCTTGATGTCTGGACTCACAACAAGGCAATTCAGAAAGCCTGTGAAAGTTTCCGCGTGAGCCCAGAACACAAAGAA
>JAEEGL013047834.1_pt1 | contig 43227 bp, 32 predicted proteins | sample 9134231 | NCBI WGS metagenome assembly JAEEGL01 (sample SAMN16246548, study PRJNA631951) | gut metagenome | biome: gut microbiome; feature: rumen; material: fiber-attached | host: Bos | place: Iran: Karaj | collected 2018-10
AACATGTATAACTGATGGTAACATTTCACCAGCCATTTTATACATTGTTGGAATCATTAAAAGTAAACCTTGGGAAGCAGTAAATGTAGTAGCAAGACTACCCGCTTGTAAAGCACCATGACTCATAGCAGCAGCACCAGCTTCACTTTGCATCTCAACTACTCTAACTGTATCATCAAAAATATTTAATTTACCACTAGAACTCCATTTATCAGTTAAAGATGCCATTGGACTAGCAGGTGTAATTGGATAAATACCACACACTTCGCTAAATAAATAACTTCCTCTAGCACAAGCTTCATTTCCATCTATAATATAACTCTTTTTCATATCATCACCATTTTAATTATAAAACAAAAATTATATTTTTTAAACATAAAAACCATTTATTGCAAAAAACATGATTATATGGTATAATATGAGACACTTTTCAAAGGGGGAAAGAATTATGGAAAAGAAAGAATTAACAGATAAATTAAATTTATCAGGTGGGGGTTTAACAAAATCATATGAAGAAAGTATTATAGTTCACTCTAAAAACTATTCATATGGTCATAGTTATAAAAATCAAGTATTTATGACAGAAGAGGGAGATGTTTCATGGTCTGGTACACTAGAAAAATCAGATGAGGAAGCTAAAAAAAGATATGAAGAATTAGAAAATGATCCGCATTATAAAAAAGCAACTATTTTAAAAGTATATCCTACAGATAGCAATTATTCTTTTATTGAAGTAATTGAAACTAGTGTTCTAAGAGAACATTTATTACAAGAAGCAAAAGAAAAAAGGGAAATGATGAGTAGACTTGCTTTTATTGCTGAAAGATTAGGATATATGGAAGATCCAAATAAATTAATTTTATAATAAAAAATCAAGAGAAATTCTCTTGATTCTTTTTTTAGTGAATAACTCCACCCCATTCAACAGCACTAAATCCTACTCTATTGAATGTTTCAAGTTTTTGTTCTTTAATATTTACTTTTCCATTAACTTTTTTAACATGCATAGATATTCTTAATATTGAATCTGGTGCTGGAGTAATATTTATTTTACTATATTGATCTCTTTCTTTAGTTTGTTCAAAATATACTAAACTATGCCCATTCTTTTCAAGTATTGGTAACCAATACATTATAAATTCATTTCTTTCTCTATCACTTAATCCAAGATAACTTAATTTACTTTCTAAAAATTCAATAGCTGATTCTCCATCTACATAGAAGCCTTCACTAAAATCAACTTCATGATTTTTCTTTTCTTCCCAATATAGACCATAATAATATTTATTATCTTTATCATGTAAATCACCATTTGGTGAAGCAAGAACTTCCCAAGATTTAATATATTTTGGATAAGTAGTTGTTAAATTATTTGGTTTATCAAATGTAACAGTTACTTTAGTTTCAGTTTGTGGATATAAATATAATACTGGTTTTGCATAACCTCCAATTGTTGTTGGAATCTTTCCAGTTTCTCCAGTTTCAGGAATATAATAATATTCATATCCTTTATCAATTGAATCTAATTCAGATTTACTTTCTACATCACATCCATATTTTTTACAAGATTCCCAAACAGCATCTTTAGATACACTATTGTCTTCAACAACTAAGTAAATACCAGGTTTTTTATCCTCAGTATACCATCCAGATAAACCTACATGAAGGAAATTCTTATTTTTATTCCAAGAAGAGAGTTTTACTTCTTTTCCATCTACTGTTGCTATTATTAAATTATTATCTTTAATTGCTACGATGTATTCACCAACTAACATTTGAACATTATATTTTTTACTTGATTTTAATACTTTTCCATCTCTATTATATATACTTACTACACCATTTTTAGCAACATATAAATTACCATCTTTACCAATATCAGCTTCATACTCATCAGTGTTTTTAGCAATAATTTTAAAGTCACTATTATATACTTTATAATAAGCATATGAATCTATAAATGATCCTTCAAATATATATAATCCTTTATCATTATATAACAATCCATAAGTTACATCTTCAAAGTAACCTTCACTATCTTTAACAGGAGCATCACTTAATAGCACTTTTTCTTCTTTAGTACTTAATAAATAAATATCTGTTTGATCACATGTTTCATAACCTTCAGAATCTGTTTTGCAATCACTTTGTGATGCATTTAAATAATCTTTGTTTAAGAAATATAATTCTTTATACTCTTGATCATATAATACTTTATTTAATTCAAATGAGAAGAAACTTGAATTACCATCAGTATCTTTTTGAAATACAATACCAATTATTTCTTCTGTAACATCATCTATACTAAATATATAAGAAAAATAACTAGATGGAATATTTATAACATAACTTTCTTTCTTAGTAGCATCATAATATTTAATTTTTCCATTGTCTTTATAAAAAACATATTTATTTTTAAATTCATCTAATTTAGATGCATCAAATGTTTCTGTTTTAATACTAATCTTATTTTTACCACAATCTTCTGGAGTATTCACATAACAAAAATACTCTTCATCTGTATCATAATAAACAACTAAATCATAATTATATGCAGTAGTATTTTCTTTCTTGTAAGCTTCATCTAATGGTTTAATTGCAGGATTATCAATTGGTTTATTAGGTGAAGGTTCTACTGGACCTGGCTCATGATTATTAGTTGGTTTATTATTTCTGCCAAACAATAAAAACCAAACAACAGCAAGTAATAAAACTACAGCTATTATTAATATTATAATAATTGTATTCTTACCCTTACCAGTTTTATCTACTTTTACTTCTTCAGTAGTTTCAGAAACAACTTCCTCTTTTACTTTTTCTTCTTTCTTCATAAAACACCTCTATTTTCAAATATAATATAACACATTTTTATTCATAAAAAAAGATATTTATATAATATCTATCAAATTATCAAGTACCATTAATTCACTAACTTCACATATTATATTAATACCTTCTATATCAATACCATTATCATAGTAATATAGTTTATCTTTTAATTCTAAATTTTTAGTATATTCATATATTAAATCATTTATATTTCTAACATAATATTCATTTCCATCAATAATATAACTAACTATATTAACTTTAAGTCCATTAATAATAGATTCTAATCTATACGAATTAACATCTTTAAAATATAATGTAAAATAATCTTCTAAATAAATATCTTTTTTATCATATAAAAGATACTTACTACTATTAGAATCTAACACACTAATATTAAATATAAAAAATATACTTAAAAAGAATAATATCTTTTTTATATTAATCACCCAATATTATTATGAATAAAAATATTATTTTTAAACTTGTTTAAAAAATGATATAATCATTTCTAGGTGATATGAATGAAACTTAAATTTATTGGCTTTCCTATTAAAGATGGATGTCACGTTACAGGTTCAGATAAAGGAATCGATGTAATAAAAAATAATATTAATTTTGATGAAATAATAAATATAGAACCAAAAGAAACTGATTTAGAAGCAGTAATATGTAATGATTTAAAATTATCTTCTTTAGTTGATAAATATCAAAAAGAAGGTTTTATTCCTGTTACAATTGGAGGAGATCATTCTCTTGCAATTGGAAGTATTGCAGGTTCTGCTGCTAATAATGATAATCTAGGAGTACTATGGATAGATACGCATCCAGATAGTAATACAAATGAAACTACTGTAACATTTAGAATACATGGTTATCCACTTGGTGCTTCCATGGGATTTGGTTTAGATGAACTTACAAATTTATATCAAAATAAAACAAAAGTAAATTATAAAAATGTAGTTATGTTTGGTATAAATGATATAGACGCACCAGAACAAGAATTAATTGATAAATATAATATAAAAACATTTACCTATGATGAAATTAAAAAAAGAGGAATAGATATTTGTATTAAAGAAGCAATAGATTATTTGAAATCTAGAGTTGATAATATACATTTAAGTTTTGATATAGATTCAATTACCCCTCTTGAATGTCCTGGTGTTAATGTACCTAATAGATGGGACAGAGGAATTACTAAAAATGAAGCTTTAAAAGCAGTAGAAATATTTAATAAAGAATTAAATGTTGTATCAATGGATATAGTAGAATATAATCCATTAACAGACAAAGATAATAAATCATTAAATATAGTTCTTGATGCAGTAGATATTATTAAAAATATTTATAAATAAAAGTTGATTTTTATAAAAAAGTGTGAAATAATTTATATGGAAAATATAGGAGTCATATATGCTTAAAAATATGGTTTAAGCGTTTCTACCTGTTCACCATAAATGAATAGACTATGACACGATATTATTTCACCCTGGTAAAACATAGTCTTACAAGATGATTGTAAGCTTTTTTTATTTTCCAGAAAGGTGTGTGTTTGTGAAAAACAAAAAAGAAAGCAAATTAAGCTCATTTTTTGAACTTAAGAAAAGAGGTTCAAATATCAAAATTGAGATATTTGCTGGTTTAACAACATTTCTTGCTATGGCCTACATCTTGATAGTCAATCCAAATAATATTCTATGGGGAGGTACTGCAGATCCACGATTCTCAAGTGTATTTATTGCAACTGCCATAGGAGCATTTATTGGAACATTATTAATGGCCCTACTTGCTAAGATGCCACTAGCTCAAGCACCAGGAATGGGACTAAATGCAATGGTTGGTTCTATTATTGGAGGAGCTATGGGATTTGCTTATTCCTTCTCAAATGCAATGGCACTTGTATTTGTTAGTGGAATTATCTTCTTGCTTTTATCTTTTATTCCATGTGGAAGGAATAGAAAGACAAAAAAACTGATTTCTCTTAGAGAGAAAATATTTGATGGAATACCAAAAGCTGTTAGAAATTCTATTTCAGTTGGTATTGGATTATTCATTGCATTTATTGGGTTACAAAACGCTCACATTATTGGAGATAACCAATTTACATTACTTCAACTAATTGATTTTAATAACCCTGAATTGTGGCAAAAAGGTGGAGATGCCTGCATGGCAATTGTTGCCCTATTTGGTTTATTAGTAATTGGAGTATTATCACATTATAAAGTAAAAGGTTCTGTTATAATTGGTATCTTATTTGCAACTATACTTGCTATTCCACTAGGAGTTGCTGATACTGCAGTTCTAGCTGGTAAAATACCTGGTATTAGTTGGAATGTATTTGATAATGTTAAAAACTACTTTAGTGCTGCTTCTGATTCTTCTGTATTCTTATCACTATTTAAAGGTGGATTTAGTTTTCCAGAAGGATCAATAATGACATCTATTATGTTAGTAGTATCATTCTCAATGATTGATATGTTTGATACAATGGGAACAGTAGTTGGTTGTTGTACTAATGCTAACTTAATGGATGAAGATGGAAAACCAATTAATTATGGTAAAATGATGTATGCTGATAGTATTGCTACTATCACAGGAGCTATGTGTGGAACAAGTACTGTTACAACTTTTGTAGAAAGCGGTACTGGAGTATCTGCTGGTGGTAAAACAGGGTTAACTGCATTAACTACCGCAATACTATTCTTACTAGCAATATTCTTACTTCCATTATTTGCATTTATTCCATCTGCAGCAGCATCTTCTGCATTAATATATGTTGGTGTTCTTATGATGGCAAATGTAGTTCATATTGATTTTAAAAATGTTAAAAATGCTATTCCTGCATTTATGACTATTATTACAATGGTTCTTGCATATTCAATTACAAAAGGTATTGGTATGGGAATCATATCATATGTAGTATTAGATTTAGTTATTTACTTTGCTGATTTAATTGGCTATAAATTAGGTAGAACAGATGTAAAACCTAAAACTGATATTACAATAGTAACAGTAATAGTATTTATACTATTCTTAATTTATTTCTTAGTGCCAACTGTTTTATAAAATAAAAAAAAGAAATTAATAAAAATAAAAAATTCACATTTGTGAATTTTTTTATTTACTAATTCCATGAGTTAAAACTGTTTTAAACTCCTCAAATAATTCATTATATTTTTCTTCTTCTGTATCAGAAGTTGGAATTCCATCAGAAGCATATTGATATGCTCCATCATAAGCCATTATATAAGGATTTTCAAAATTATAAATTGCTTTTAATGAAAAATCTTCGCTTAAAGATGAAGAATCCATATAATATATAGATTTAATATTTAAATCTTTACCAGCCTCAATTAATGGTGCAATATCTCTTCTACAATTTTCATTTTTAGGAGTACAAATGAATAAACAAAATGCTTTTTTATTATTCATTTTATTATATAATTCTTCTTCACTAATATATACAAATGGATTATCTTCTTCCATTGATACTTTCATCATAGTATTATTATATTCTTCATACTCTTTTTTTATTTTAATTGCATCTGATTCCTTTTTACCGCAACCACTTACTAATAAACAAATTACTAAAAGAATTACAAATAAACTATTTCTTCTTTTTAGCATTTTTAGTCCTTTTTGGAGTTTCAACAACTTCATTTTTAACAACAGTTTTATTTTGAACTTTCATTTCAGCAATACGTTCAAGTAATATATCATTTTGTTTCTTAATATATTTACAAATAATAAATGTTGAAATAGCTATAAATACAAGACAAAAACCAATAGTCATATATGCAATAGCATATTTTTCATTTTTAGCTTTATCTATTGCTTTGTTGTATTCTTCAAATACATCATATTTTTCTTCAGCATTATATTCATTTTGAATTGCTTCTTTTATAGCATCATCATAATTACTAGCATATCCTGGGAATACTTGTTTTCCAATTATAATATATGGAACTCCTCCAGCACTTTCACCAGTAAATGATGATATTTCTTTTAATAAATCACTATTGTCAGCATCATACCAAACTTCAAATCCTACTACTTTGAAATATTTACCATATTCATTAGTAATACCATTTAAGAATGTTAAAAATGCTTTACAATAACCACATCCATTTCCTCTAAATAAATAGATTGTTACTTGATCATCAGTTTCAGTGTAATTACTAAATTCTTCTTTAATTCCTTCTTGCGCTAGAATTTCTCTAAAATTCATTGTTTTATAAGTAGATAAATCAATTTTAGGTGTATCTGCTGTTACAGCTTTGGCAGTCATTGGGAATAAAAGAAAACACAATGAAACTAAAAATATTAATATTTTTTTCATATTACTCCTTTCTTATAAATATTTTAAAATAAATCAAATAAAAAAACAAGTTATTGCACTTGTTTTTTATGAATTTAAAGATTCTGTTTTATATAGATTTCTATATATATTACTGCTTTCTAGTAACTCATCATGAGTACCAGAAGCAACTACTTTTCCATGAGATACCACATGAATAATATCAGCATCAATTATAGTAGATAATCTATGAGCTACTATTACTATAGTATGATCATGAACTAAATCATCTATTGTCTTTTTAATATATTCTTGTGAACTATTATCTAAAGCTGATGTAGCTTCATCAAATAGAATGATTTTACTCTTTTTAGCAAGACTTCTTGCAATAGATAATCTTTGCTTTTGTCCTCCACTTAAGTTAACTCCACCTTCTCCAAGAATAGTATTATACTTATTTGGAAGAGACATAATATAGTCATCTAAATAAGCCATTTTAGTATATTTTCTTACATCTTTCAATGTAATATTTTTATCAATTAATCTAAAATTATCTAAAATAGAACGATTAAATATAAATGGTTCTTGTCTAATAATAGATATATTTTTTCTAAGTTCATCTTCACTAAGACTTTTAATATCTACTCCATCAACACAAACACTTCCTTCACTAGAATCAAATATTCTAGTAAGTAAATTAAATAGTGTTGATTTACCTTGACCAGAAGCACCTACTATTGCAATCTTTTTATTTGGCATAATATTTAAATTAAAATCATTTAATAATGTATCTTCATTAGGGTATGCAAAACTAACATTTTTAAAATCAATTACCCCTTTAATATTTTTAATTTTATTCTTTCCAAACTTTTCATCATCATAAAGTTTATTTTCTAATATTTCATTAACTCTAGAAATAGATACAAATAACTTTTGATATGTTTCACTAAAGTTATTTATTTCATCAATTAACCACATAAATCTATAAACATAATATGTCATAGCAATAAAGAATGCTAGTGTTATTGACTTATAATATAGAAGTATAGTACAAGTAGCAAATACACTTATTTCAAGTACAGTTCTAATGGTTTTATTAAGTATTCTATATCTACTTTGAATATCTATTTCTTCATTAGATTTATTAAGAATAACTTTGACGATCTTTTCAGCATTTTTAACTAAATTATTTTTTACACCTAGTGTTTTAATTTCTCTTATTCCTCTTATAGACTCATTTACTATAGAAGAAAATTTATCTTGTTCCTTTTTCCTTTCTTTATGAATATTAATTATAAGTGGATTATATTTTTTAATAACTAGAAATAAAAGTATTAAAAAGAATACTATTTCAAGTCCTATAATCCATGAATTAATAAATACATAAACTATAACAATTAAAGCACCTATTAAAGAAGAAAACATTTGTAGAAGTCTACCGAATGCAAATGAAAGTGAATCTGCATCATTAGTAATTCTATTAATTATTTGGCCAGATGATGTCTTTTCAAATGCATAAGAAGGTAAATTTAATGATTTTTTATAAGTATTAAAAGATAATCTTCTACTTGCCTTGTTTTCAACTTGTTGTAATAACTGCCAACTTTTAATATTCATATAGCAATCAACAACTAAATTTATTAAAAGATATATTCCTAAATATATAAATGCATCTTTTATATTTAAATTAGTTATTGATTCAATTGCATGACCATTTAAATATCCACCTAACGTATCAGCAAGTTCAACTATAAATATTAAAGCACTTGCAAGAATTATTTTAAATTTATCTTCTTTAATAAAGTTCCAAAGAGGTTTGAATTCTTTAATATTCTTCATATAACCTCCTCAAATAAAAAACCTACTTACGTAGGCAATAAAAGTATGTTAGAAAGTTGGGAAAAATAATAGTTCCCTTCTTTCAGTTTTGCCTACAATAAATACATTATTAAATTTTGAATTTAATCTTATCATTTTTCCCACTCCTTTCTCTTTAAATTCAGCCTCATTGTAGCACACCAAAATAAAAATGTCAACTTTTTAAAGTTGACACTATTTTCTAATTAATATAAGAGGTATTCTCATTTCATCTTCTGTAAGACCAGCATGCATTGATTTAAGATTAACAGAATCTTCACTATATCTAAAGTACTTATCTGAAATAGCAAGAGCACAATAATCACCTAAACTTCTTTTAAATTCATAATGCTCTTTTCCATATCCAAAGTAATGTTCATTAATTATTTGTTCTTTAGTTTTAAGAATAAAATATTTACTAAAATATAAATTAAATAATCTTTCAAACTCTTCTTTCTTTTCTTTCTTTACTTTAAATGAACAAAATCTTGCTTCAATAGATACATCAGAAGATAAAGTGTCTTTAAAATCTTTATAATCACTTATTAAAATACCACTACTATTAATATGTCCATGATCAGCTGTTACTATCACTACTGTATCTTCTAACCTATCACATAATTCTTTAGTCTTTCTATCAATTAATTCAAATGTATCTTTAGTTTCTTTAGAGTCAGTACCAGTATCATGCATTATACCATCTGGATCTTCATAATAAACATAAATGTATTTTCTACCTTCTTTATTACATTCTGCTACTATTTTATCCATCATATCATCAATGTTTTTATAAACAATATGATTACCAAATGGAAAAACTATACTTGATGAATATGGAGAGGATTCATTAATTTGTTCAGTTAAAGTTTTATATGGCATATATTTAGTAGCAAGATTATCCTTACTAGCATAAGTATCAGTATCTTTTAATTTATTTGTAAAAAGTGTTACTATCTTATTTTCACTTTTTAAATATAAATCCCAACCTAGCCAACCATGTTCACAAGGATTTAATCCACTTAACATACTTGTAGTTGAAGCGGTAGTTGTACTAGGACATACAGATGATATTGATCTTATACAATGATTTCTTAAAAATGAGTAATCTGGAAGTATTCTATTCAATAAATTATAACCCATACCATCATATAATATTACTACTACATTCTTAGGTTTAAATTCATTTAATAAATTATCAATATCACCAATTGTATTATGTTTATATGGCACTTCAAAATACTTTAAAATACTACATGCTAAATTAGTAATACAATCATCATAATTTGGTTTTATTTCCTTCATAATACCTCCTAATCTAAATCATATCTTGCAAGAATTGAAGCAGGTGTTTTTTTGATAGTATTATATACTGGAAGTAATCCAATAATCAAGTTAAACACATACATTATAATAATAGACATTATTACAGTTTTAGAATTAACAACAAAACTATCTATTGTAAATATTTCATTTTCAGAAATAAGTTTAAGTATATATGAAGAGAATAGTATTCCTGGTACACCACCAATAGTAGTTATAGCTACTATTTCTCCCATAAACATCTTATAAATATCTGTTTTCTTAACACCAATAGCTCTTAGAGTACCAATTTCTTTAATTCTAGATAAGAAAGAAGATCTAACCATTAAGAATATTTCAATTAATGAAATAATAAGTACAATAGAAGCAGCAATTAAAGAACTCTTTCTTATATCTTCAGCTTCTCTTAAATACTCAGTTTTACTATCTTCATAAGTATCAATAATATTTATCTTCTTTTCTTTGAAATAATTCATGGTTGCTTCTTTATTATTTGAATAAATAGTAATATCACTAGAATCATTTATTAACTTATATTTAATAGTATTATTGTTAACAAAATAATAATCATAATTATCTTTACTTGTATAGTATCCTACTACTTTTAGTTTAGTATTATTTATTTTATAATTAATTTTTTTATTTAATTTATAATCATCTTTATAATTATAATTAATTAATACTTCATAATCATTTATAGGTCTTCTACCTTTTTTAATAGTTATTTTATCTTTATATTCATTATAATCAAATACTTCTACAGTTTCATTTATATTATAATAATTAATGTTTACAAAATCATTTTCATCAACATAAATACATGGACTCTTAGTATCTACAATACCAACTATTGTGTATTCTTTAAAGTCTTTTAAATATACTTTTCTTCCAATTAATTTTTTATATGTTTTTAGACCAATTATTTTAGAATAATCCATTTCTAATAATTCATCAGCAACTAAAGAATCAATAACTACTTCATCTTTATTTTGTACCATATTTCCAATAACTAAATCTTTATCTTTTATTAAATCCAATTTAGCAATTGAAAATCTTATACTTTCCTCAAAATAATCAGTTTGAATAAAATCATCAAATTTAAATCTAAAGTTAATATTAGAATCTCCAGGCATCATATAAATAACACTATCTAACTTTTCATATGATAGATAATCTTTTACTTTTAATTCTTTCATATTAACCATTAAATAATCTCTATGTACACGTACAAAATCACTATCATTAATTACATATGTTGCTTCAATTGAACTCACTGCATACATAATAAATATACCTGATAAAAAGAATCCAATTAATAACATTTTCTTTAATAATGAATAAGAAAATATCTTTTTAACACCAGCAATTATTGCAGTAAATACATTATATATTGAAGAATATTTTTTCTTATATTTAGGATCTTCAATACTAGATAATTCATAATTATATTTATCTATATCTTCTTTAGTAGTTGCTCTATAATGTTCATTCTTAAATTCAATTGAAGAATAATCATCAACTACTTCAACTTTTTCACTAGTATTACTTCTTATATAAATGTTTCCATTTACAACAACTAAATCAAGATTAATTTTTTCTTTAGTTGAAGAATAAATATTAATATTATAATCTTCATCAGCAACTTCATTGTGATTTTCAAAATCTTTTAGATAGAAAGTACTATCAATTTGATAATCAAGTTCAGTAACTTCATTATTTTCTTTATCACTAATAATCTTTCCATCTCTAATTTCAATTATTCTATTAGCATAAAACTCTGCTAGTTTTCTTTCATGAGTTACAAGTATAACAAGTTTATCCTTGCTTATAGCTTGCAATATTTTCATTATTTCTAAAGAGTTTCTACTATCTAAATTACCAGTTGGTTCATCTGCTAGGACAATATGAGGATTTTTAACAAGTGCTCTTGCTATTGCTACTCTTTGTTTTTCACCACCAGATAACATACTAGCTGGTCTTTTTCTATATCTTAGCATTCCAACTTTATCAAGAATATATTCTACTCTTTTCTTAATTTCTTTCTTATCTTTGATACCAATCATTTTTAAAACAATTGCTACATTATCAAAGACAGTTTTATCATATAATAATTTATAATCTTGGAATATATATCCTACATCTATATTTCTTATTTTATCTACTTTATATGCACACTTAGAACTAATTTTTTTATCATTAATATATATTTGTCCTTTTTTAAGTTTATCTAACCCACCTATTACATTAAGAAGTGTTGTTTTACCACAACCAGATGGTCCAAGTAATGCTACAAATCCTGTGTCATTTAAAGTAATTGAGGTATTATCAATAACATGTATTTCATTCTTTTTACCCTTATTAAAATACTTATTTGCATTTATTATTTTTAACATGATTACACCTCCTGTCCTAAAGTTACCATAACACTATTTTTGAATAACTTTTTACTAAATCTATGACTAATTAAAGCAGACATAATCATTAATATTAAATATATAGCTATATATTCTTTAAACTCTAAATATCTTAGTATAATATCAAATTCTTCAACTCTAATATATTTAAAATGATTTAAAAGTAATATTCCAATATATATTAGATATGATATATTAGCTACATTTAATAGTTCTATTAATAATAATTCTTTTGATACACCACTAGTACCACCAAGTATTCTAATAGTTGTATAGTATACATTTCTACTCTTTAAGATAATCTTAATAACAAAATATGATATAAAGAATAATACAACAACTAATATAACAGTAACTATTATTTTAAATACCCTAACTATAATATCAGCCTTTGATTCAATAATAGCATCCTTCATTTTTAAAGTAGTAAAGCCCATTCTTTCTAAACTATTTGCTGTATCATCCAAATACTCTTCATCTTTAACATATACACTACTTTGGAAGAATCCTTTATTAAATAAACTAATATAATCATTTTCATTTATATAAATACTACCATTATTATTAGCATAATCAGTTGCGCCTGTTAATTTATTAAATGTTTTTTTATTATAAGTATTTGTTACTTGTAACTTAATACTATCACTATAATATTTACTATTTACTTCTACTCTTAAATATGGTTTTTCCTTCTTACAACTATATTTTTTGCATAAATAATCCATATCTTCAGATATATATGCTTTACCTTTAGGTACTTTAGTACTTGGAACTATTTGACTCATAAAATAGTGTCCTTTAAATAACATCTTTAATTCAGAAGTTTCCATATTAGTATAAATATTTACAGAATTAAGTATTTTTTCATTTAAATAAATTGTATCTGTCCATTCATCAGTATATTTAATGCCTACTATTTTAAAACTTACTTTTTTATCATCTCTATAATTATAATAATAAAATGTTCTATTTAGTATTTCATCCATCATATCACTAAAATACCATGAGTCTTTATTTCCTGATAAAATTACTTCATTATCATCTTTAGGCATAACTCCTAAATCAAGATCACCTTCAAACATACTACTACTTTTTACATTGGCATGTAACCAAGAATTATCATGATAAAATTCTATTCCTCTATCAATTAAAACATCATTTTTAAATATGTAATCTACATTATTCATTTTACTTATTTTTTCGTATTCTTCGTCAGTAAAAGGAACTTTATCATCTTTTTTAATTATTATTCTTTTAATAGATAAATCAGAAAATGCAAAGTTATATCCACTCCTCATTTCTTCATCTTCTAATTCTTTAAATGCTGCATATTCACTCATTAAAGCAGCAGTTACAAAAAGAAATACGGCCAAAATAAGTAAGAATTTAGGAACAATATTAAATGTATTTCTAATACCTAATCTAAGTTTACTCAATAGTCTTATATCTCTAACATTGTTTTCATGAATTTCAATATTAGAATCTACTTCTCTTAATTTTTTATCTTCTAAAATCTTACCATCATGCATTTTAATTTTACGAGTTACATACTCTTCAACTTGTTCATAATTATGAGTTACAATTATAACCAATTTATCTTTAGCAACTTCATGAAGAATTCTAAGTACACTTTGTGAAGCAGCACTATCCAAATTACCAGTTGGCTCATCTGCTATGATAATTGGAGTATCTTTAGCGAGTGCTCTTGCTATTGCTACTCTTTGTTTTTGACCACCAGATAATTTAGACACTTTAGTATTCCTAAATTTATATAGATCAACTTTCTTAATTAATTCAATTACTTTCTTTTTAATATTTCTTCTTTTTTCACCATTCAATAATAAAACAAGTTCAATATTTTGATAAACAGTATAACTATTAACTAGGTTAAAGTTTTGAAATATATTTCCTATATATTTTCTTCTGTAATTTTCAAAATCTTTTTCTACATAATGGCTAGTTTCTTCACCATTAATGTACATTTCTCCTTCTTCATATGTATCAAGTCCACTTATAACGTTTAAAAGAGTAGATTTTCCACTTCCACTCTCTCCTGTTATTGCTACAAATTCTCCTACTTTAAAATCTAGATTTATACGAGAAAAACCTGTAGCTATTAACCCTTTACTATAATAAAACTTAGATACATTTTTAAGTTTGATAATACTTTTCATATATCCTCCAGACTATTATAATTTTATCATATTTTATTCACAATTACTAAGACTATCTTCTAACTCTCTAATATATTCATCTTTTTCATCAATTATACTATTTAATTCAGATATTCTTTCATTAATATATTGCTCTTCTTGTCTTTTATAATAATTATCTCTATTTGTTTTTAAAATTTTAATATTATCTTTATTTGTATAAACATATATTTTTAAATAATCAGGATCAACTATAACTTTTTTATTTATCATATCAATCCAATAATTAATAGATTCCATTTCATTACAATTATGATAAAAGAATAATTGATTTTCTTGATTATCTGCTTTAATATCACAAGAAGATGAATATTCATAAACAAGTTTAATATCTTTATTATTACTTTCTATATATTCAACATCGTTATATCCATAATGGTCATTAATAAATAGATTCTTATCCATTTGAATTACTTCTTCATTAGTTTTCATATAGTTTTCATCAAATGTATTAATATATTTAAAATCTTTAGCTCCAATAATAATAAATGCTATACCAATACCACCTAATATTAATGAAGATATAAATAATATAAATAATCTAAACGCTTTACATTTCTTATTAAAGATAAAACTATATATTAAATCTAATACAATAAAGTTTATTATGATGCATCCAATTAAACCAATAAGACCGCCTAAGAATAATAAACCAGTTTTTATAAATACAAATGAAAGTACAACTAAAGCAGCAAAACCAATTAATGAAAAACAGAACCATAATCCAATAAAACCAATAAATAGTTTTAAAAAGAATAATATAACTTTAACAATACCATTTATAAATTTATAACTAGAATGTTTAGGATCTCTAATAATAATCTTTTCTTCATTTTTAGTTGAATTTATTTCTTCCTTATCTTCTTTCTTTTCTTCCTTAGTTTCTTCAATCTTCTTTTCTTCTTTTTCATCATTATCATAATAGTCTAAGTATCTAACTTTAAATATATGAAGAATTAACATTGCTCCAAAAAATACAGCAACTAATATATAAACACTTTTTAATACTTGATATAAAGTGTTATAAATACCAAATGGAATTGAACTAATAAGTCCATGAACAACACTAGAGAATATTTGTTCAACTACAAATGCAAATATAAAATATATAAATATTAAGAAACATTGTTCAAAAATACATTTTATTTTATCCTTAAATTTCATATGACTAAACATATTAACTGTTTTAGTAACATAGTTTAAAAAATCATCAATATATTTATTTACATTAAATGAACTTTGTTTATTTTTTTCTACTTCTTTAATATTCTGATTTAATAACTCATCAATATTAAGATTAAACATATTACATATTTGTAATACTTTATCCATTTCAGGATATGCAAGTCCACTTTCCCATTTAGAAACAGCTTGTCTTGATACTCCTAGTTTTTCTGCTAATGCTTCTTGAGATAAATTATTATCCTTTCTTATTTTCTTTAAATTATCTGATAAATTCATATTTATCTTCTCCCTTCATGTCTAAAATTATACATATGAAACTAGTTGCGTCCTACCAATTTTAAGTTGTTTTTTGTATATATTTGGTTGCATTTAATATATTTTACCATAAAAAAAGCAAATCTTTAATGATTTGCTTTTCTTTTCTTAAAGAATTTGTTGATGACTTAATTCTTCAAGTAAACTAGCTACTTGATTTAAATCTTCACATACCATTACTCCACTTAATACTAAGTCTTTTTTCATCTTAAGAATATTTTTTTGTACAAATGGATCAAATTCTTTATCTCCTCTTTTAGGAAGAGCACAGAAGATAACTCTACCTGGTCTTCTACCAGCATCTAAAGCTACTTCAAATACTCCATATACTCCTTTCATTTCAGGAGTTAATACATAAAGACAATAATCATCATTAGCTTTATGATAATCCTCTTCCATTTGAGCTTTTTCATCCCAATGTTCAACCACTGGATTAAAAGCATCAATTTTTTCAGGATTAATCATTTGTAATAATTCATCTCTCCAAGTTGAACCATTACATGTTCCACCTAAAAATACTTTTATCATATGGTCTCCTTTCTTGTGGAGTCCATGTGTATTAAAAAACAAGACTCCACATATTTGTGAAAGTCTTGTTCTCTAACTAATCCAGATACAAACTATGTATCGTGTTGATGAATTAGCTCTAAGTACTTAGGAACTACTCCCCTTCATCAACATCATTATACCAAAATTTTGTTATTATGTCAATGTTATTATCAAAATATTATTAACAATTTTATATTTTCTTAAAATTCAATACTATTAATTATATCTTGTATAAATGTATTTTCATGTTCTCCTATAAATGTAAAATAATATCTTTTATCATTATGAAGAATGTTATACTCTTTAATATTTTTTGAATTAAATACATATCCATCTAAACCATCTAATTCTTGAGCATATTCAACTGATGGTAATAATATTAACATTAATTGTTTAACATCATGAATATCTTTTTGTTTAGAATATGTCATTAAGAATTTAACTTTTGAATCATTATACTCTTCAAATAATTTTAATAATTCGATATCAGTTTTAATATTATGCTTTTTAATCAAATTAATGTATTCCTTCTCTTCACTTTTTAATATAGAATTAACAAAAGTATCATCTACTCCAATTAATACTGCAGAAGTAACCTCATCATTCTTTTTAATTGCATACCTTAATGTATTAACTGATTCTGTATCCATTTTTTCATAGTCAGCAAATGCATTTTTAAACTTCATACCATCTAATTCCAGATACTCTTCTGTTTCGCTTGTTTTATTAACTTCATACTTTTCTTTGAAATTTAGAGACACATTATGATCATTGACATTTGAAAATACAAGATATGAATATCCTTTAAAGCCAATAAATATAGTTAAAAGTAAAATTATAATTATCAATATTTTCTTTTTCATATTATCACCTATCTTAATATTATAATAATTATTTTATTTAATCAAATAAAAAGACATATTTCTATGTCTTATTTACAATGTTCTTCAACTGCTACACTTACAGCTACTGTAGCACCAACCATTGGATTATTACCCATTCCAATTAGGCCCATCATTTCTACATGAGCTGGTACACTTGATGATCCTGCAAATTGAGCATCACTATGCATTCTTCCCATTGTATCAGTCATACCATAAGAAGCAGGTCCTGCTGCCATATTATCTGGGTGAAGTGTTCTTCCAGTTCCTCCACCACTAGCAACAGAGAAATATTTTTTACCCATTAAATTGCATTCTTTTTTATATGTTCCAGCAACTGGATGTTGAAATCTTGTTGGATTTGTTGAGTTACCTGTTATTGATACATCAACATCCTCTAGATGCATAATAGCTACACCTTCTCTAACATCATTAGCTCCATAACATCTAACTTTACTTCTTTCTCCATCTGAATATTTAATTTCTTCTACTATATTTACTTTTCCAGTAAAGAAATCAAATTCTGTTTTTACATATGTAAATCCATTTATTCTAGAAATGATTTGAGCAGCATCTTTTCCAAGACCATTAAGTATAACTTTTAATGGTTCACGTCTAACTTTATTAGCACTTTTAGCGATACCAATTGCTCCTTCTGCTGCTGCAAAAGATTCATGTCCTGCTAGGAAAGCAAAACATTTAGTGTCTTCACTTAACAGCATTGATGCCAAGTTTCCATGACCAAGTCCAACTTTTCTATCATCTGCTACACTACCAGGTATACAAAATGCTTGTAATCCTTCTCCAATAGCAACAGCTGCTTCACTTGCTTTAGTTCTTCCACTTTTAATAGCAATTGCTGCCCCTAATGTATATGCCCAACATGCATTTTCAAAACATATTGGTTGAATCCCTTTAACTATTTCATATGGATCAAATCCAGCATCAGTACATATTTTTCTGGCATCATCAAAATCTTTAATACCATACTGATCCATTACTGGTTTAATTTGATCTATTCTTCTTTCATAACTTTCAAATAGTGCCATAATTACTCCTCTCTTGGGTCAATTTTCTTGACTGCCTCATCGAATCTACCATATGTTCCACTTGCTTTTTCAATAGCTTCCATTGGTTCAATTCCTTTTTTAATATTTTCCATCATCTTACCAAGATTAACATATTTATAACCACATATTTCATTATTTTTATCTAGCCCTATTTCTACAATATAACCTTCTGCTAATTCTAAATATCTAGGACCTTTTAATTTAGTTGAATATATTGTTCCAATTTGACTTCTTGTTCCTTTTCCTAAGTCTTCAAGTCCAGCTCCTATAGCAAGACCACCTTCTGAGAATGCTGATTGACTTCTACCATAAACTATTTGTAAGAATAACTCTCTCATAGCAGTATTAATTGCATCACATACAAGGTCTGTATTTAATGCTTCTAATATAGTTTTACCAACTAATATTTCTCCTGCCATTGCAGCACTATGAGTCATACCAGAACATCCAATTGTCTCAACTAATGCTTCTTCAATAATTCCATCTTTAATATTTAATGTTAGTTTACATGCTCCTTGTTGAGGTGCACACCAACCAATACCATGAGTTAAACCAGAAATATCTTTTATTTCTTTTGCTTGAACCCATTTACCTTCTTCAGGTATTGGAGCGCATCCATGACATACTTTTCCAACTGGACACATTTTTTCTACTTCTTTTGTGTAAATCATAATAACCTCCTTATACACTACACATTAATTATAGCAATTATAACAATTAAAAACTAGATAAAAATCTAGTTTAATTATATTTTCTTCTAAGTGAAAATGCCACTTCTTCACTATCTGCTTTTCCAAATTCTTCTGGAACAGAATAATTAATTGCTTTACAAGCAGCACTAACAAAATACGGCTTATAATAAATTTCTGTAAAACCACAAGAATCTCTACGAGTACTTTGCTTATATTGAATATCTGCGGGTGTAATTTTTAATATAGAACCACAAGATTCACATCTATTTCCTTTTCAGATAATTTAACTATTTCCATTATTTCATCTCCCATTCATATTAACTATATTCTAAAAGTAACTTATTACTTTTATCTTCTCTATTTTTAAGCATATCCAATAGTTCATTTAAATCATTACTATCACTACACAAATCATATTTAAGAGCATTTATAATATATGTTTTAGTAGAACTATCTAACATATTAACTTCTTCTTTACTAAGTTTTCCGTCTAAATACATTCTTAATGCATCTGAGGATTCAAGAATAGTTAACTTTTCTGCAAGACTAACATTACTTGATTCTAAATAATCTACTGTTTTTTTAACTCTTCCATCTATTATTCTTGAAGAATTTTCAAGAGTTCTTGATATTAAATCCATTCTGTTACTATCAAAATAATCTAATCTATTAAATATTTCACCAGTATCTTTAGCAAATTGTTTATTAGCTTTTAAACTTAAATATATAAAATTAACTGTTCCAAGAATAAGACTGAAAAAACTAATCCATACTGTTGATATTGTAATAGCAAATTCATTAGCTAAAAATCTTCTACTAACACTTTCATAATTCTTAGATTCTAAATCATTCAAATATGCAATTGCATCAGTTAAATTACAAAACATTTGGGATAATTTCTTGCATCTTTCAATTAATGATTCAGCTTTAAAATATGATTCATTATTTAAATCCAATGCTTCTTTAAACAAATTAAAACTATCTTGATCTAAAAACTTAAAACACTTAATGCATTCTTTTTGTTTTTCTTCAATTGAATGATTTTCTTTTACATATTCAAGAATATTCATATTGTCCCCCCCCTAAAAGCATTTAGTTATTCTAGCACAAAAAAACCATATTATCAACAATATGGTCTATCTATTTCTATATAATAATCAATTTCTTTATCATTATAATTAATTTTATTACCTAAATGAGCTTTAATTTCTTTATATGTATAATTACATTCAAATGGTAATACACAATCAAACATTATTTTAACATTTTTCTTTTTCTCTATAATTCTAAAGTCATGAATAGTTATCTTTTTATTTAATTCTCTTAATAATTCTAATATTTCTTCTTTAGTTTTATTAAATTTCTTATCACCTAAAATAACTGGATCAACATGAATAGTAATTGTCATATTCATATCTTCTTTAAAATCATTCTCTATTTTATCAATTAAATCATGAGCTTCAATCATACTAAGTTTAGAATCCATTTCAATATGTACAGTAACATAATCATTACTTACACCATAATTATGTATTATTAAATCATGTATATCTAATACAAAATCATAAGATAATAATTTATTTTTAATTTTACTAATCATCTTCTTATTAGGAGTTACCCCAATTAGAGGGTCAGATACTTCTTTTAATGCATTAAATGCACTATATATAACAAACAATGATACACAAAGTCCTAAATAACCATCTATGTTAATACTAAATAACTTCATTATAATCATTGATATTAATATAACAAATGTTGATATTATATCATTTCTAGTATCAATAGCTGTTGTCTTTAATGTACTAGATTTAATAACTATAGAGTATCTAGTATATAATCTCATTTGTAATATTTTAACAATTATTGAAACACATAATATTATTATAGTAAATAAGCTAATATTTAAGTCTTCTGGTTTAATTATTTTAGCAATAGACTCTCTTAAAAACAAAGATCCCATTACTATCATAATAATAGCAATTATCAAACCAAATACGTATTCATATCTAGCATGTCCATATGGATGATGTTTATCTGGTTTTTTATTTGTCAATTTAAAACCTATAATTGTAAGAATAGAAGAAGCCATATCAGATATATTATTAACAGCATCAGCCATAATACTTACACTATTAGATAGAATACCAATTATTATTTTTAATACTCCAAGTAAAGCATTACTAATAATGCCATATATACCACTTAAAACACCATATGAATGTCTAACTTCCATATCATTTGTATTCTTATAATTTTTTATAAATATCTTTTCAAGCATGTTATTACCTTCTTTATCAATTAATTATAACATTATTATATACATTTATCATTAAAAAAACCTATTTTTAATAGGTTAATTTATAGTCTTTATTGAAAATAATAAATCTAAATCAATATTGGTGTTTTTAGAATTAATATTTTCATTATAATTCTCATGATTAATATTGTTATCTATGAGAGAATCAAGTCTTAATATATGCTCTTGTATTAATATAAAATAACTATTTAATACAAGATCTCCTTTTCTAACTACTACTTGTTTAATCTTCTCTTCTAAGTTTGTAGAATCAAGTGTTAATGTATTAACTATTTCAAATCCATTATTTTTAAAAAGATTTATATAATATTCACAATCACTTTCAAATTCTTCTTTGTTACTACTTTCAAGATCTTGCAATATCAATTTAGTAAATCCATCATCACTCTTAAGAGCAATTAATTCATCAGATTTATCATTTATCCTATCAAATTGTAAATAACCAGGAATAATAAATTCAAAATTCAAATCATCTTTATTACATTCTATTTTAATATTATCTTCTTTATCACTTAAATCATGGGATGTAATATAATCAATAGCTTCCTTCTTCATTAACAATATTTCTTCATTATATTTATTTTTTGCTTCTTTAAATCCACGTAATTCAATTAATTGTTTATTTATTACATCTGAATATTCTATTAATTCTTCTTTTGATCTTTTTTTAACCTTAACTAATAAATCATTGTAATTAGAAGCAGATAATATTACTTCATTTAAACTTTTAATACTACATTTCTTATTGTCAATAGGTTTATCTATAAATCCTAATGCCCACATACATACACAACATGATTCAAATTTAAATGAAAGTCTTTCAAGTTCATCTAAATCATATTTCATGTTAGTTATATTAAGAAGTATATCTCTATCTACTTGAGTTAATATAGTGTCAATATGGAATCTCTCGTCAATAGCTTTTAAAGCTGGTTCAATTAAATTATAAGCTGCACAAAAAGCATACGTTGCGGCAGATGCCAACGAATAATCAATAATAATTCTATTTAAGATTTCCTCATCCGTTCTTATAATAGACAATACATTAACTGGATAAGCCTTTATATACTTTAGAAAAGGACTTTTATCTTCAACCATATACTTCTCTCCTCTTTATTCTTATATATGTATTATAACATAATTATATAATATTGTAAAAACTGTAAATATTTTGTGTCAATTGACAATAAAGTTTTACATTTTCTATTGTATACTCAGTGTACATATTATATAATGGAATCAAGATAAGATAGGAGGGATGATATATGAAAACTAAAAGAAAAGTAGCATTTTTCTTAGCTTTGATGTCCCTAATTTACTGTCTTACATTCATGCAGGATACTTATGCTAAGTATATTAGTTCAGCTACTGAACAAGCAGACTTAACTATTGCTAGATGGAGTATACTTGTAAATAATCAAGATGTTGTTAATCAATCAAACTTCTCAGATACAATTAGTCCAGTATTTGCTGGTACTACTAATATTAGAAGTGATGTAATTGCTCCAACATCAGAAGGATATTTCGAATTAATAATTAATGGTTCAAATACAGATGTTTCATTTTCTTATAATATTAGCCTTGATACAACTGATTGTGATGTAGAAGACTTAATTATTACAAGCTATACATTAAATGGAACAACATATACATACAATGGATCAAACATTACAGGAAATATATTATTAAGTGATGCTAATAGAACTGCTACATTAAGATTCAATGTTAAATGGAATGATGATGCAGCTACTCAATCAATGAATAATGCAGCTGATACAGCAGTAGCAAATGGAACAGCAACATTTGATGTTAATGTAAACTTCATACAATTACAATAAGACTTATTATTAAGTCTTTTTTTTGCAAGAAAAAAGCTAACCTTCGTTAGCTTGTGAAATATAAAGTTTAATTCTTAAAGTTATACATGCTGTATTAGGATGAGCTTGTCTATAATCATATGCTGCTACTCCCCAATATGTGTCTTCTTCATCATCCCCTGATTCATATGCCCAGCTAACTCTAACTGTATATGTCGCAGAACCATTAATAGCTGACATTGAATAATCAGATAAAATAAATTCTATTTTAAATGGATAATCATTTTCTAGTTGACTTACTAATTCAGCACTAGTAAGTTCAGTACCAGTAGGAGTTTGTCCAGCATCAATTTTACCTTCTCTAGTTACATAACTAGTCCCCATGATATTAGCCTCTAACACTTTATAATCGATATCTGCAGCAATATCACCATAGTTATAGGCTTCGATTTCTTTAGTATAAGTTGTCATTCCTGGATATACATTTTCAACATCAACATTAACATAACTTGTTATTGATTCATCACCATCAACAAAGTTAATTCTCCATGCTCTTACGTGTACATCAACAGTACTACTAACTTGGTTAACATAAATGAACCATGCATATGAGTTAGCTACAAGTAATACTACAAGGAGTATTAAATGACTTAACTTAATCTTTTTAACTAATTTTAAAAATAAACTTTTCTTTTTCTTTTCTTTATTTTCTTCTGTCATTTTCCTCCTTTTTCATCATCATCGGAGTCAAACATCGCAGATACTATTTGTATAGAAATTATTAATGCAACAAGTGCAAATAATACATAATATGTAAGTTTATTATTCATAAGCTTTGCTAAAAAACTAAATACTATAGTTTTATAAACAATCTTACCATATATTTGATCATATGAGATTTCAGGATCTGATTCTTCATTTTGAATACCTCTTGTAACAAAATGAACCTCATCCCCTACTTCTCTTTTTTCAACTACTTTGTGGGTAATAATAATACCATCTAATTTACCCCTGCCTAAATATGTAACATTATCTCCAACATTTATATCTTCAGCAGGAACACTCTTAGCTATTAATATATCCCCTATTTCATATTCACCTTTCATTGATTCTGATTTAATAACAAATGCTCTAAAACCACCAACTGATAAATAGTTATTTGTAACTCTTTGTACTATTGTTATTGTTAATAATAGAAGTACTACTATATATAATATCCATTTAATTGTTTTAATAAAGATATTATTTTCTAAATAATTGCCGAAACTCTTAATTACATCCATTCTAATCACCTAAAGCTGAAATCCAGAATCTTATTAGTAAATAATTCAATTCTTTCATTAAATTTACGTTCTACTTCTTCTAATGAAGCTTCCTTCTTATTCTTAATAACAGCAATCTTTTCACCAACTATTTCTTGTACTTTATCAATTGGCATATTAGCATTTAATTCTACTATTTTTTCAATCATTTTATTTGTTAAATCAGATACAACTTCTTCATTTGACTTATCATCAATTATTTTATTATCAAAACTAATACTATTCATTATTAGATAATTCATTAAGAAAGAATCATCTAACATTTGTTTAATCTTAACATCATCTTTAAGATTCTTCTTATCTTTTTCTATTTTAGTATTATCTTTCATATTTGCTTGTAAGAAATCCCATAATTTCATAGCATATTGAAAGTTTGTATTTTTAAGTATAAGGTTTGTCTTCTTAACTGGAGGAACAATCTTAGCTACATGCTCTTTAGCAAGTTGCACATAAACTGGCATGTTAGTTAAATCTGAAACTCTTAATTTTAATTTTTCAAATCTTTGTCTAACACTTAATCCATTAACAGCTTGTTGTTGTTCAGAGAAGTTAGTTCTTGATGTAATAACCATATTAACACTAACTTTTTCAACACCAATCTTAGTTACTCCATTATATTCACATCTCTTATCATCTTTTAGTGAAGAAGAGTCTACAAATACCTTCTCTTTCATATCTAAATACATTCTCATATTATTAATTAATGTATAGATAAGTCTATTTTCATAAGTATTAAAACTTTCATCTTTATTTACATTTAAGATTTTAGATGGTCTAACATCACCATTATCTTCAATCTCTTGAATAAAGTTTGTATGTTTAGATAAATGTTTAATACTTTCTACAGTAATTCTCTTGGCTTGTTCTACTTTAACTACTTCTTCTTCATTTATGATAAATCTATTAGGGTTTCTTAGGATATTATCTAAATACATAATAGTATTTTCCATAAGATCCAACCATGCAAAATCTGCTTCTACTTTTTCATAGTTAGAAGTAAGTGTATAATCAGACTTCAAAGAAGAAGAAAATCTATCTATCTTCTCTTGTGGAGTCTCTTCATATAATTCTACTACTTTTAGTTTTTGCATTTTTTACCCTTCTTATCTTATGATATTTTCTTTAATCTAAGTACATATTCAATACATTCTTTCATCTTATCTTGACCGAATGTTTTATTTAAGAAATCTACAAATCCATCGATTTCATCTCTAATGAATGATATATTTAATTGCTCAAATTTACGTAAGATTTTCTTAGCAATAAAGTAATCAACTCCATCAACTTCATCTCCACCACATGCCATATAAACTGGAACAAATTTCTTCATGTGGGCAACAATTCTGTTACCGAAGGCAATTCTGAAGTGTTGGATTACATAATCATCCATTTCTTCTATTTTTCTTAATACTTCTTCACTCATTGGAATAGTATTAATTGCAGTTTGGAATAAATTATTTAAATATGAATAATTTATATCTTGAGCTGGTACATCCTCTGGTTCAAATACTTGACCTTTATCATTAATATCTATTGGCATAGCACGGTCGTAAACTTTATCTGTTACCATAAATGTAGAGTCATCGTTATTGATTGTACCGATATACCATACATTTGGTGGTATCTTAATTTTACCATTTACTAAATGTTTAGGGTCGTTTGGCCATCCAGATGAAACAACTTCAACTATCCATTCATCTTGGTTAGGCATTTCTAGAATAGATAGCATTTCAGCAAAGTAATACTCAACACGTGAGATATTCATTTCATCTAGGATTACTGTATGAATATCATCTGTATAACCTGCTTCATATATTTCTTTTAAAATATCTGTTTCATTAAACTTCTTAGTAAATTCGTTGAAGTATCCAAATAACTCTGATCTATCACGCCATGATGGTTGAACAGAAGCAACACAAGAGTCATGCTTCAAAAATTTTCCCCAAGCATAAGCAAGTGATGTTTTACCTGTACCAGAGATACCTTGTAAGATTACAAGTTTTGTACTTGCTAAAGCTGATATAAATAATCTAATCATTTCAGTTTTATAATATAAGTGCAATTGACTAGCAGCAAAGTTTCTAAACATTTCAACTAATTCTTCTAATGTGAAGTTATTATTGTAATTTTGAATCTTATAATCTGCATATTGCTCATCAACAACTTCAAGCTTAGAGAATCTAACAGCTGTATTCTTATCAAACTCTTCATCTCCAGTTTCTCCACCTTCACCAGATGCTCCACCCTCAGGTGTTTCAATAGTAGCTGATTCATCAGGCTTAAGTCCAAGTTGTGATACTTTCATAGCAAGAATATCTTCTTTTTCTTTTAATAGTTGTGCTACTCTACCATTAAGATCAGATATTTCATCAAGTAAACTTTCTTGCTCAACTATTGTTTTTCTAAATCTAATAAACTTTCTTACTATAAATACAATTAATAATACTAATAAACCAACAAATACTAATAATATTAATGCTGATATTCCAAATAATACCCATTCACTAATATTAAAGTCTCCTTTATAGTTCTTAGCTATTTGTATATATGCTTTAATATTAAATATTTGACCAAATCCATTTACAAATCCCATTATTATAGTAATGAAACCTGAAAAGAATTGTGATAATATTTCATAAAAATAACTCAAAAAGGTCTTCATAAATCACCTCACACACTTATTATATTAGTTTTTATATTTTCTTGATTATCTATAATTATATTATAATACTTATATTTCTTACTAACCAGTATATTTGCAAATAAGAATAAATTTTCAAAGTCAGTATTATATGTTTCATCTAATTCAAGTGACATACCATAACCTTCTTTGATTAATGCATGAATTTGTTTTTTATACTTCTTATAATCTTTATACATAATCTTTAAACTAATTTTCTCTTTTAAATAATCATCATCTAAAAGTCTTAATAACTTTTTAAACTTCTTATCCTTTCCAAATAAAGATATTGGTAAATCAACTATATAACTATTATCAAATTCTAAAGCTAATACTTCAGATAATATTTTAGATGATAGCATTATCAATGCTAAATAAATTCTATTTTCATATACAACATCAGAATTATATGCTTTTTCAATAGCATAATCACTATATAATTTAGATAAGTTACATTTTTGACCTAAATCTATATTATATATATTATCTGTATATTTCTTTCCTTTTAAATAAAATTCACTTGTATTAAACAACTTAAAGAAATCAACTTTCTTACTTATATATGCTCTTATTAAAGAAGTTACTTCTTTCTTTTGTTCTCCATTATATTTTAAAGATATATTATTATCATTAAATAATGTCTTTAAAAGCATATTTAAATCTTGAAATCTAGTACATCCATCTATAAATAATACATAACTAAACAAAGCAAAAATATTCTTAATAAGTTCTGCTTTGTTTTTGTTTTCTTTCATTAATTTAGAAGCTACATTATTTAATTCAACATTTAATCTTTGAGTAAAATCTTTTTCTTTAACCTCATATTTATTATAGTATCTAACATCTATATATTTATTAATAAAAGGTTTAACAAGATTCTTATCATATTTCTTATCGAGAAGAGCTTTATAATAATCTACAAGGAAACTATCAACAAATTTAATATATTCTGCAAAAATACATTCCATATTTCCTCCTTATGATGCATTAAACGTAATTACCGGCGATGGATTGGTAATTGGATAAGTATAGTTACTTGAACTATTTCTCTTATAAAATCTAATATCAATACTAGTTAAAACATCTAATGGAAAAGTAATAGAACTAATATAATCTATCCCATCATATTGAGTAACACTATATGAAGCATTCTTCATAATATCACTTGTTGTATCAAGAATAACAACAGAAGGATTAAAAGTTAATGTAATTACAACAGATGCACATTTAGCCTTATTTTCATTAGATAATGCTAAATACTCTTCAGTAGTTAACAATGAGTTTAATGGATGTCCACTAAATGCTTCAATAACTTTATAAGTATCAAGAGCATTAGTTATTTTAAAAGTTAAATATGTACTACCGACATTATCCTTAATCTCATATGATACACCTCTCTTACCAACAGTAATAACAAATGTTGCGCTTAATGTTTTAACATATGGACTACTAGATGTAGCAGACACACTAACAGTTACGCTTTCATTGTCATTAAATGGTCTTTGTGGGTTAACTGTAAGTACAAGGTTATCAGTTTTCTCATCCTTGTATATAGTTCCACTATTAGCATTTAAAGAACAAATAACACTTGAATCACAAGTTGTACTAAGAGAATAAACAATGTCACTATCACTAGTTAAGATATTGTTTTTGTGGTTATTTAATTGGAATTGAATTTCGATATTTCCTGATCCACCCCAGTTATTAATACCGTAATTTGCTCCCCCATCAACAAGTTTATCCGAATTAAAGAAGAAGTTATTTGCTTCCATCAAATAATTCTTAATACTTATAGTAACATACCTAGAAAAAGCAACGCCTACAGGTAAGATAATTACTAGTAAAATTAAAAGAATTATTAATCTTCTTTTCTTCATATTCGGCTATTCTCCAATCATAAAAATTATAGCATAATAAAAAAGATTATGCAACTTGCGAAGCATCGATTATTATTGAAAATAATTCAACAACACCTTGATACAAGTCTGGATAATCTTTATAACTTTCAGGAAATACAATTTTTAATGTATATTCATCTACCTGATTCTGCAAATGACTAAAATTATATGTATTATTATTGGTAAATACCTTATAAAATACACCATCATCATCCTGTCTAATCGAAGTATTTTGCATTAAATTTGTATGTGCCCCACTAAACGATTCATTTCTAATTATTTCATACGACAGCGGTAAATTAGTAGTTGTTTCAAATTTAATTGTATATTCTAAATCTACATTAGTTCTCTTATTGTCTTTATAATTAGCTACATAAAACGTATAGTATTTAGGCTCTAAGCTAGGAGTTAATCCATTTAATGATATAGAACTTTCATATGTACCTTGATCAATTACAAAGAATGCAACATTGGCATTTGCATTCAAATCTACATTAGATTCATATCTTGTATAAGTATCATCAAACATATTAATAACTATACAAGCAGCTATAAATATGAATATAATTTCACTTACAAAAATGAATCTTTTTTTATCAAAGTTACTAAAGAACTTCTTAATCATCTTTCTCCTTCATCTTACTATCTATTTGTTTTTGTAATTCATTTAGATCTAATCTAATTGTATAATTCAAAAACTCTTTTTCTTCTTTATCAAATTTAACATGTCCACCCTCTTTGACAGTTTCAGTCTTTTTCTTCAACGTTTCAATTTGCTGCTTTGTCATTTTAGGTGCATCTGTTACTTTATTAACTTGTTCTAATTTAATATTCTCTGGTATTTTATTAACTATCTTAATGTTTTGTTTCTTTTGGAATCCTTTATATGAGAATGCAAAATCAAATAATATTAATGTTATAAATACCATAATTATTATTTTTCTTGAAGTGAATACTTTTTGCCATACCCCTGCTTTTGGCATTATATATATTACTTTACCAATAACATCACTCTCTTTAATAGCTACATCCTTAGTGTTATTAGCATCTCCCTTTGTAACTATTGTGTCTCCCCTTTTAGATATTATTCTGTGTGTAATATAAGCATTTTCACTTCTAAATGTAATAATATCATTTACATTATATTCTTTACTTCTTTTTACTAAAATAATATCATTTTGACTAATAGCAGGTTCCATACTTCCAGTAGCAACAGTAAAAAAAGAGTATCCGAATATTTCAAAATAATCTTTGCCACTAACCATCATTTTAACTTTAAATAGTACTATTGTTATAAGAACAACAAATACCATTGCAGTTAAAATGTCAACAATAAGTTTTAGTATCTTAGTTACTTTATTTGACACCCTTTTTACCTCTTTCTTTTTATCCTGTATATTCTACTAATGTTTCCCCTAAATATTGTTTAGCATTAAACTTCATTGGTATAACTAAATGATTTCCCTCAACTAATCCAAGGGCAGTATCATCTTCATCATAAGTAGGATCATCATCCCATGTAATATGTATTCTAAATGAAGTTGTTTCTTCATTGATAATTGAATTTAAACTAACAATTCCACTATATACATATTCATCAGTTCTAACAACTTGTGGTCCATTTAATGTCTCTACTGAAAATGAAATATTATCAGCATATGTTGTTTCATCAAAATTTAAATCTAAATTATATAAAACAGCTACATCACAATCACTAGCATCTATAACCAAATCAAAATATGCACTAGTTCCAGGAGCAATATAACCCTGTTCTACATGTGAATTTTGTTCATAGACAAAATTAGTTATGTCAATGCTTTCATTTTGTCCATCTGTTATGGTTTGATTATTTACTTTTATTACCCACTTACCTATATCAGTGTTAATTGTTCCACTTGAATCAGTCTCAAACAATGCAAGTGTATTATAAAACACTGCATAAGTTAGTAATATAAATACTACAACAATCAACCATAAAATTATATGTATTCTATTCTTCATCTTTCTCTGATTTAGCTTCTTCTATAATAGAATATACTTCATATACAATAGCAAATATAGTTGGGAATATTACTAAAAACATGAATCCCCATCTAGATTCTAATATAGATAAAACTAATCCCCATTTGTGCCATACAGTCGCACCATTGGCTTTACCCATCATATCTGAGTAACCAACTCTAGTCATTTTATTAACATCATTATTATCATTTTCTGCTCTAAAATAGAATGTACTTTCAGCAAATTCTGCACTTTCAATCTTACCAATTGTTCCATAATTGATATATACTTGATCAGAACGATTTGTTAAATAAAAGAATGCTTTATCACCTTCTTGATAACTCTTTTCAGGTGTCTTCTTCAATATAACCAAATCATTTTCTTTGAAATCTGGTTCTAATTCTTCACTATCAATAATAAATACAGAATGCTTACCAATTACACTTACATGATAATCATTAAATGATATTAAACATATAGTTGTTATTACTGCTAGAAGCACCCATACAGATATTAATAAACCCTTTACAAAACTTAATATTTTCTTCATAAAAACCTCACTTTATTATCAATTTAATTATAATATTTTATATTTTATTAGTCAATTTTTTTCAAAGTATCGTCAGTATCTAACAAGAATTTTATATCGTTCAAATTAATCTTTAATTTATTAATATCATAATATAAAATCAATTTATCAACTGTATCCATATATTTGTCAATTTGATCTAATTCCATCTTTTCAAGATTAACAACTATACTATTTAATTTATACTTTTCATATATTATTTTATCTAATTCTTTATCCTCTTTTACAGTTACATAATCAATAATATCAATATAATTATCATATATAAACATTTGTAATTCAGCCATATTATCTTTTATTACATCAAGACTAACTTCAGGATCTTCCTTCTTAAGTAATGAAACTATATAACTAAAGTTATATGTTGCAAACTTAAGTAAATCATAATATGTTGTTTCATCAGTTACATAATTATATATAGTATCTTTAATTTTAATTGAATCTAACTCTACATAATCATTAAATATTTCATTTAATAAATTATTTCTTTCTGCTTTAGCAAGACTTAATTTATTCTCTCTTAATCTAAAGAATCCAGTTCTATTAATCTTCTTATTAATTCCAAGAAGATTATTTTCTTTCTTCTCTATTTCTTTTAATTTATTATTAAATAAATCTTTAAATTCTTCTTTATGAGAATATAAATCTTTAAGATCTTTTATGATAAATTCAAACTTCTTAAATTCTTTATATTCAAATAATGATTTCTTTAATTTAGTTAAATTCTCATAATTTCTTTCTAATGATTCATCTACTAAGAATGATGACTTTAATTCAGAAATAATCTTTTCATTCAAAAATTCATTAACATCTCTTTTTCTTTCATAGAATAAATCAAAATTATACTTAATATTATCATGTTTAGCTTGTTCATTTTTCATAATATTATCTTTATGATCATGAATAAACTTTTTAAAATCAAAATCAGCATACTTATTATCAAAATATTCAGTTAATTTCTTCTTATTTTTATTATATAAGTATCTAATATTTAATTCTATTTGTTTTAATATATCTGGATCTTTCCAGAATAATTCATTAAACACATCTTGAATATTATCTTTATTAGAAAGGAATGTAGACATATATTTAGAAACATGTTCATTATACATGAAATCTGCTTCTACTAAGTCAATACCAGCACTCTTAAAGTTAGCAATTATTAATGATAATACTTTATTTACTTCATCTAAATTACCACTTGAGTTTTCTAAACAATAGAATAAATAACCAAAATTTAACTTTTCAGAAGTTCTAGCTCTTTTATCTGATAATTTAATTGAATTATATTTAATTTGTGTATCAACAACTTCAAATAAAGGACTATTATATTTACTTTTAAAGTTATTATATCTATTATCTATTTCCTTTCTAATTTCTTTACTTATTTCAGTATATTTATTAATACAATCATCAATATACTCATTATATTTTTCAATATTTTTCTTTGTATTTTTAGGAAGGATTTCAATATTAGAATTAATATTTTCAATATCTTTATTAATTTGATCAATCATTAGTAACTTCCTCCTTGTTAGTATCTTCCTTACTATCTTCCAGTTTCTTTATATACTCTTTTACGATTTTATAAAGTTCTAATAATTCTTTATTGCCTAATTCGTTCATATTTCATATCCTTCCTATTTAATTATTATGTACTTATCTACAGAACCGATAACTGAATTATCATCATATAATATAAATTCAAGTTTATATGTTCCAGTCATGAGATCAGTTTTATTAGTAAACGTAAAATCAAATTCTTCTTCCGGACCACTTACTACCAGATATTCATTCGGTTTCGAAGTACTTGTAAATGTATTTGAGAAGTAATCCTTAGCATCTACAACATGATATGAAGTATCATCTATAGTATTGTATCCTCTTCTATACATTTTAACATGAATACTTGGATTAGTTAAGCCTGAATTATAAGATATATTATATTTTAATGTATTTTGTTTATTTTCATTTAATCCAGTTTCAGCATTAATAATCATTTCTTCTGGTGTAGTTTCAACATTTAAACCATAAATTTCATTAATAATTTCAATGTTAAATTCTATATAATCAGAAGAATTTAAACCATAATAGATACCATCCGGAGAACCAAATGATTCTATTCTTAATTTATAATGTCCAGTTGGTATTGTTGCAGTACCAGTATTAATAATTATCCATTTTTCAGCACTGTCAACTTTATCAGCTATTTTAATTCTTGTAGTACCATCAATGTTAGGGTCATATCTAACTTCATCTATTACATAATTCAAACCTAACAATGTTGTTCCAGTTACTACATCACCTTGTGAATTAAGAAGTGATATCTTAATACCAAGTTTAGAATCGAAATAATGTGTATCATATATAACAGTTGAACCAATTACACTTTGTGTATAATCAATATGAATATCTGCTGTAAATGATTCTCCATTATATATCTTATTACTACTAATAGTTCCACTCATATCAATAACAGCATCTCTATTAGCATAAATATTATAAGTTAAATCATCATGTTGTGGAGCAAGAACGCTATATATAGTAGCATCGCTTGAGTTTCTCATTTCTAGAAGAAGTTTATTTTGTAAACTATTAGAATTCATATTAGTATCAGCAAAGTCAATAATAAATATAAACTCTTCTTCGCAGTACTCTGGAGAACTACTATAGTAGTCAATGTTCTTTTGAACATCATCATAATATACTCCACTATTTTCAGCACCCATTATTTCAAACATCGAAATGTTATATGATACTTCACCAACATTCTGAAGTTCATTTTGCGCTCGGGTGACATCCGATGCATTTATAACTTTATAATAATATGTTGGGGTATCACCACTAAGGTCTATCATAGTAATCTTTGTATTAAGTGGGAAAACAAATGTTGAAACTAAAGTTCTATGATATCCAGTTTTATAAATATTTTCATCAGTTGCGAATAACGCAAAGTATGCACTAATTGATGAATGTGATGCAATATTTGTTGCTGTTGATGTAAACATTTCATATTTACGTCCAGCAGTCATTGAACCTTCATAACTAATTGTGTCATAAAGTGTTCTAGAAAGATTTATTGTAATAATAAGTCTTTTTGTTTCTTTGTCAAGAGCATTTATTTGTCTAATTGACATCAATTGTATCTTTACTTTACCCATATCACCAGCTGTAGCAATATTCTTTGAGTGATGTAAGTAAAGAAGTACAGTTGGAGCACCAGATTGACTACCTCCAACATAATCGGTTGTTCCAATTACTGGATTATCTGGATCAGTAACGAATGATGTTTGGGCATTATTTAACCAACCAGCATTACTTGTTTCCATTGAAATACCCATTACATTATTAGCTTCAGTTGAAGTATCAGCAATCTTTTTAACCTGAGTTTTTTCAATTAAAGATACTCCATTTTCAAGTTCACTATAATCAAATCCAAGAATTGAGAAAGTTGTGTTTGGATTTGTAAAGTCTCTTAGTGAAAGTTCTGTAGTACCAAGTGTTGAATAACGAGATGCATTTAAATCAACTTCGTATTCAATAACACCAGCACCAATAATCCACATATATAATGGTCCAGATGGAGGTGTTGGTTCAATATAATCAATTTTATATTTTCCAGTTGCCTCATCCGCATAATTAGTATAGAAACCATCTGCTTGAATATTATGATTTGTTTTATGAAGACCAGCTACATATGAAGTAACATTATCAAATACTTTTGACCAGTCAACATCCCCACCATTAGTTTCATTACCATAAATACCAGGATTAATTGTTCCATTATTAGTGTTATATTTATACATTCCGAAGAATGTCATGCCACTTACTTCACCCATATCTGTAGCATTTTGGTCTTTAGCTATATCTAAGTGCTTACCAGCAAACATATATAATCTATTGTTTGTTGATCTAGTAACATTTCCATTAGAATCGATACCTACAGTAGCATAACTTCCATCAGCATTTAAACTCTTAAATTCTTTAAGTAAGTTAGCACCATTTTCTAAGAAAATACTTGTATTATTCTTAATATCTAATTCATCAACTCTTGATAATGAGAAGACTACATCAGACCATTCATTAGTTCTATCGGTTGTACCTTCAAGAACAATGTTACAGTTATCTAAAGTAACTAAATTAGCTCTTTGAATTGATATATTTCTTTGTGGATTTGCAAAAGTACCATAGTTTTTAATAACTATTTCACTTTCACCTTCACTAGATGAAGCATTACCACTACCAAAGAATGAACCGTCTACTGAGAAATTGTTGTATCCAGCAGCATTAACAAGCATACTAACACCACGAGTAACACTGATAAATGAGAAGTCGTATGTTGTAGATCCGGAAGCATTAGCTTCTCCTCCACCAAACACAGTTCCTCTAATATATACATCTCCTTGTACAACATTTGTTGCAGCAGGTACATCAGCACCAATTGTTACTGATGTTTCACCATATACTTTAGAAGTATTAGCTCCACCATAAACGTTTCCATATATTGTTGCTCCCTTAATATTTACAGAAGCAGTTGAATTATTTGTAAGTTCTGAACCTGTAGCAGCAGCATTTCCACCACCGAATACAGAACATGTACTTGGAAGTGAACAAGAAGATGTTCCAATAATAGATGTTCCACTTACTGTAATATCTGTATTTCCAAGAACAGTAGCACTTTGTCCATTACCACCTGCATAAGCACTTCCACCTATTGTAGAGTTATGAATAAGTACAGAAGAATTTCCTCCTACTTTACCTTCATTTCCTCCACCATATATATTTCCTGATGTTGTACCACCTAACATAGTAAGATTTGTATTTCCATTAACATCAGCAGCATTTCCACCACCATATATAACAGAAACACTACCACCAGTCATTAGAAGACTGGCATCACTTGTAACGTCAGCTAGGTTTCCTCCACCATATGCATTTGTAATTGTTCCAGAATTAATTGTTAAATCTGTTGAAGTTGTTTCAGCTTGGTTTCCTCCACCGTAAACGTTTGTAATAGTAGAACCATTAACTGTTACATTTGCAGCTCCAGTTGAACCACCTTCATTATTACCACCATATACATTTGTATATGTTCCACCATGTAGTGTTACATCACTAGAACCAACAGTTCCAGATGTATTAGATCCACCAAAAACGCTTGTAGCACTAATATTTTGATTAGTAGCTGTTCCAATTACAACAGTTGTAGAAGAGGCACCAGCTTTATTTCCACCACCGAATACATCAGTAATTGCAGCAGCTACATTATTTATTGCTATATTTGCATCTTGTACATTAGCTTCGTTTCCTCCACCATATATATGTGTAAGAGTTCCATTATTAATCTCAACATTTGTATCTCCAGCAGTAGCTTGATTACCACCACCATATAGAGTTGTTATATTTCCATTATTAATAGTAACATCTGTATCTCCTGAAGAAGCTTTATTTCCTCCTCCAAATACAGTTGGGATTGTTCCACCATTAATAATAACTTCTGTGTTTCCACTTTGAGCTTCGTTTCCTCCACCATATAGTGTTGTTATGTTACCTGTTTCAACTGTTACTTTTGTTGTAGTTGTTGAACCACCGGCATTATTACCGCCATATACATTTGTATAAGTACCTTTATTAATAGTTACATCACTAGAACCAACAGTTCCAGATGTATTAGATCCACCATATACATTAGTAGCAGTAATATTTGAACCATTTGTACTTCCAATTACAACTGTAGTTGAAGTAGCACCGGCTTTATTTCCACCACCATATATATCAGTAATTGTAGAGGCAACACTATTAATTGTTACACTTGTATCTTCAACATCAGCTTCGTTTCCTCCACCATATATATGAGTTAATGAACCATTATTTATTTCAACATTTGTATCTCCAGCAGTAGCTTGATTTCCACCACCAAATAATGTGGTAATTGTACCATTGTTAATAGTTACATCTGTATCTCCAGCAGAAGCTTGATTACCTCCACCATATAGAGTTGTTATATTTCCATTATTAATAGTAACATCTGTATCACCAGTAGTAGCTTTATTTCCACCACCATATACTGTTGTAGCAGTTCCACTATGTATAATAACTTCAGTGTCACCACTTTGGGCTTCATTTCCACCACCATAAATAGTTGTAAATGTTCCAGAGTTTATTAATACATGAGGTGATGTTGTTGAACCACCAGCATTATTACCACCATATACTGTTGTTACTTGAGAAGCAGTAATTTCTACATTTGAAGTTGCAACTGTTCCTGTTTGATTAGAACCTCCATATACATTAGTTGCTTTAACATTAGCACCATTCAATGTAACATTTGTTGTTGTAACTCCAGCATTATTTCCTCCTCCAAATACAGAAGGAATTGTAGTACCAGAAGCAATATTAGTAATATCAACATTTGTTGTAGTAGTATCAACTAAGTTACCACCACCATATATAGCGGTATTAATTTGTCCACCTGTTACATCAACATCAGTTGTTGAACAAGTACCACCTTCATTATTACCACCATATACTGTTCCAACAGTACCACCACTAATATTTACATCAGTGTTAACTACATCTCCGGATTGATTAGATCCTCCATATAAAGTAGTAACACTACCACCACGAAGATTAATATGTGTATTATCAATTGATGTTTCATTACCACCACCGTATGCATTTGTAATAGTTCCACCATCAATGTAAACTACACAATCTCCTTCCGGTTCACCAGCAGCATCGAAACTACCAAATACATTTGTGATTGTTCCTCCATTTATATCAACAGTAATATCACCTTTGATATGAGGAGTATAATCATCATCACCTTTGGCTCCTCCAAATACAGAACCAATAGTTCCTTTATTAACAGTTACTGAAACTGTTTTATTATTAGCATTAGCGGTTGTTGATGTTGCATTAACAGTACCATAAGCACTACCACCATAAACAGCACCACTTATAACAGGCCCAGCATTACTATCGCCTATTGTAATAGCAACATTATCTCTAACAAAAGTACCATAATTAGTATTGCTAGAGTAACCACCTTCGCCACCACCATAAACATCAGTACGAATTGTTCCACCTAAGATGCTTAAAGTAGTGTCTCCATAAATTCTTCCTTTTGTTCTAGAACCACCATATATAGATCCGTTTACAGTACCAGAAGTCATATTAATAGTAACATCAGTAGTATTTGATGTACTACCAGCACCATTGTTATTTCCTCCACCATATACAGAACCCTTAATAGTTCCTCCATGAATATTTATAATTGTTTCATATGTATGATTTCTTCCATTTTGTCCAGTAGCACCATAGTTTCCTCCACCATAAACATTTTTGTTTATAGTAGCATCACCATCTATAATTACATAAGAATTATCAACAGTACCAATAGCATCATAACCACTTCTACCATTTCCAATTCCAAATACACTACCAGCTTCAACTAAACTATTTTCTTCTATTTCTTCATCTTCAACTAAATCTTCATCACCAATAGTAGCATTTCCACCAATATATACAAATGTGTCTCCATCAATTGTACCTTTTTGGTCTGAATCGTTACCTTCAACACCATTAGATCCTCCAAATACTGCATAATTAATTTCACCACCAGTAACTTGAATAATCTTATTTCCATATGTTCCTGTACGTCCAGCTCCACCAACTATAATATCAGCAGAACCACCTTTAAAATATATATATGTATCATTTTTATTAGCCATTGAAGATTGTGAAAGTGGTCCACCAATAAGGTTATAAATATAACCACCTTCAACTATAATAGATCTGCCAGCATAATGCCTACCAGAACTTAATCCTCCGACATATATTCCAGCATAAGCATCATATTTATTTGTTCCAAATCTACCACTCTTAACAATTGTACTAAGAGCAATATCTTCTGAATCGGACCCATAAATATATGCAGAATATGAACCAGCAGCAATATATCTTACATCTAAATCAGATGAAGTTTCCATATTATTATTAGTTACTCTTTCATAATCGCTACCATAAATACCAGTTGCATTTATTCTTACAGTCGAAGTTGAACCTGTATTATATCTTGTTGATAGAGATAAACCATTGTAAGTTCCTGATTCAACTATAAATCTATATCTAGTTAAAGTATTAACAGCAGATGTTCCACCACCCATTGCATATCCAAGAGCAACTCTTTGAGCATTTGAACTAGTAATATGTCTACCAATCTTAACGTTGTTATTGTTACCAATGATAGCACCACTACCAGAAGGGTCATATTCATTATTATCAATTTGAATATTTGAATATATTCTCATATTTTCAAATCTCATGTCAGTATAACAAATAGCTGTATAACCATTAAGTGACCAATAATAGTTTGCCATGTAGTTACTATTATTATTAATTGCAGTAAATGTAAATGGTTTAGATTGTCCAGTTCCCCAAACACCTGTAACATTACGATTTAGTACAACTATATTAGTGTCTCTAGTAGTTAAATAATAATATATTTCTCTATCTTGAACTACTTCAGGTGCATTATTTTCATCATAATATTGAATTAGTTCATAGTAATCATTACATGTTTGATTTTGAGGACAAGAACCACTAGTTAAATAATTACCATCATCATCATAATAACCCTTATATGAAGTTCCTCCAGGAAGAGAAACTTTTCTATAATATCCTGCAATACTATTTCCAATAGGTATTTCAGAAGTATAATTGTAATACTCTTCTATATCATAAGGAGTCATTGTTCCATTTACGAAATCATAATATTGCGTACTTGCATTATAATTACCAGTTGCATGAATGTAATAATAACATCCAGAACAGCGACCAGTTAAAGAATTACCATTAGCATCAACAGCACCATTAGGATAATATCTTGAGTTTCCACTAGTACCAGTTCTGTTTCTTACATAATATGGAGTAACACTTTCATAAGTTATTTCTAGTTCACTAATAGGATTAAATCCTTTAGATTTTAAATAACCAACAGTACTATTCCAACTAGTTTGCCAGTTACGAATAACACCATTGTTCCAATCAGCATAAATATTAATTGTAATATTATCAGGAACTCCATTTGTAAATGTTACAGGAACTTCTGCATATCTTACATAAGTATCTGTATCAAGATAAATATTAGCTCCTTGATAATCAGTTATCCATCCATTAAATGTTTTATTATTAGGTCTTTTTGTGAATGGATCATCTATTAATTCAATTAAAATCTTATTATTTTCAACTGGTAAAACTTTATAATAAACAAAGTCTTTTTCATTTTCACTAGCAGATACAACCCCAGTTAAATTACCAGCTTTATTAGTACCATGATAATTAATTTGAACAAATACTAAATTACTATCATTATAAAGGTTTTTATGTGTCATAGTTGGAATACTTGTTCCAGATGGTGTAGTATAATTTAAGCCTTCATAATATGCTAAGTCAGCATCATAATCATTAACATAAATAGTAGTTCCATCTTTTCCGCTAGCATGAGCAGCAGGTGCAGTTCTTGTTGTTGCTTTAGCAGCTTTAATAGTATTCTTTTTATCACTGCCATTATTTAAAATTCTAAATTTGTTATTTTCAAACTTCCATTCTAAACTAGAATTAGAATTCATTAAATCAACAATTGATTTAATTGGATAGTTACCATCAAAAGTTAACTTATCTTCTTTAACAGTATATCTATAAACACTATCTGTAGATTTAATAGAATAATTATAAATAAACACTAATTTATCAGCAGAATAAATGATATTTTTAAAGCTTGAATCATTATAATTATTAATTAAAACACTTGCTTTTTTAGTTTCACTTGAACCATTAATATTAATGTTTTCAATAGTATTTTCGCCTTCATCATCAAGAATAAATAATGAAGAATCAATCTTTTCATCTTTACCATTAAGTTCAATTTTAATATTATTAACACTAATATTTTTAATACTTGATGATTTTACCCTTCTAAATAAACTAACACTAATTCCATTAACTCTAATTTCGATTACATTTGTATTTTTTACTGCATCAGTAATTTCTTCTAATTCCTTAGTATCAGCAGGCTCAGTTGTATTTGTATCATCATTTCCATCTTCAGGGTTTATAGGCTCAGTTGTATTTTCTTCACCATCATCATTAGTCTTAGGTTCTTCAGTAGTATCATCTGTTTTTGGTTCCTCAGTTCCTTCATTTGGATCAACTTCATTAGGTATTTCATCTTCCTTAGGCTCAGGAACTACAGGATCTTCATTAGTTTTAGGCTCTTCAGTTTTAGGTTCTTCAGCCTTAGGTTCAGTTTTATTTGTCTCAGCATTATTTACATCTGCTGATTCACTAGAATCGCCCTCATTTGAAGTACCTTCTTCTTCATCGTTGTTTATGAATCTAACACTGTACTTAGTAATATTAGCAGTAGTTTCTTTTACTACCTCTTCTTCCTCAGTTTTAACCTCTTCTTCTTTTTTATCTGGTTCATCTGCATCAGGAATATCATCAACTTTTGGTTCTTCATCCTTAGTTGTAGGTTCTTCAATAACTTTTTCAACTTTATTTAGAACTCCAGAATCTACTTTAAATGTAACACCATCAAAGTTTATATTTTTAATATCAGCAGCATATAATGAATCAAATAAATTATAATTAGCAATTCCATTTTCATCATCAAAATTATAATTACTAATAACTAGATTTGAAATTGTATAACCATTTCCATCTAAAGAACCACTAAATGCTTTATTAAATCCAGAAAATGAGAATTCACGATTATTCAAATCAATATTATTTGTTATTTTATAGAATTTATTAAAATATTCATCGTTTTCTTCTTTGTTAATAATAGTAAAAAAGAATGCAAGTTCGCGACCATCACTAATAATGTATGGATCAATTGATGTACCACTACCATCTTTAAAATGATCAGCTACTTTTCCATCCCAAATAGAAGAAGTTGTTTTTTCACTAA